>VMHT01155770.1_pt1 | contig 50126 bp, 56 predicted proteins | sample 4693611 | NCBI WGS metagenome assembly VMHT01 (sample SAMN12280063, study PRJNA550983) | marine metagenome | isolation source: seawater sampled from same location over 5 years 0.02-0.2 micron viral filtrate | place: USA: collected off the coast of southern California halfway between the port... ... | reverse complement strand
TTCGGTGTGGACGAGAGGGGCACTATGCGGACAGGTGCTACGCGAGAACACGCGTAAACGGTCAGGCGATAAAGCGTCACCGCAGAGCGTCTTGCGAGTCGGAGTCGGAATCGGAGTCGGAATAAGCGAGGAACCTAGTACAAAGGGAGCTCATTTTATGTTATGACCCTCGGTGCCATGGACGACCGTGTCAGTGGTCGTTCTCCCCCGCCGCCAAACCACGGCCGGCTTCTGTGCGCGGTACCTATACTGACCGCGCGTGAGCGCCGCACACGCTTTCTCCTGTTGATGCTGGCACAAACGCCGCCCGAGAGCCCCGCCTTTGAGACTCTGCGGCAGCAGCTGCGCGAGGTGGAGCAAGCGAACCCGGAGCTGCCGTGAGAATGTATAAAACCTTGTCGGTGTCACGGCGCCGCTGCCACCATCTGCAGCACATCTCAGCAACCAGCGCGAGCAGCGCACCTGCCGCCGCACTGTACAAGAAAGTATCGGCCACAGCCAGTAAGGGATGCATGGCTATTTGTGATACGAAGCAATAGGTATGGCGCCCTGAGCTCACTCCTCCTCCTGCACCAGCTCGCACGAGTCGAATACACCAATGAGCTCGGCGGCGCGCGCCACCTCGTTGCTAGCTGTTTTGAGCGACTGCTGCTTCGCCTTCCATGTGTCGTACGGCACATCACCCGCCATAAAGTCAATCATGGCATCCCATAGGATGGCAAAGTAATCCTCGTTAAAGTCCACATGGTAAATCTTGGTCTTTGTCTTGGACCATGAAATAAACAGCGTCCAGTTGCATGGCTCTATCGGCAGGCAGCGCATCTCGGCGTGCAGCTGCGGGATGTAGTAGGCAGGCACCCCCTGGTGCGGCACGCTCAGGCCTTTGGCGTTCACCTTGCAGCTGCACTTGATCTCCAGAGCGCCATACCCCTTGCCCGGCCAGTGCACGACACCATCGGGCGAGCTACCAAACCAGTCGTGCGTCGGATGCTGCTCAAAGCCCACCTCCCATGTTTTGATGTGGGGCAGGTGGTACATAGCAGTGGCCATGGCGTTGGGCTCGTTTTCGACACCGAACTTGACATTCTTTTTGCCCCGCTCGTCCAGCGGCGGGCGCGGCCGTATGCCCATGACCTCCTCGCGGTAGGCGGTGAACTGGTCCTGGTTCTCGATAAAGAGCAGCTGGCTCAGCTTGGATCCCGAGAGACGGTTGCTTCGCCGCTTCCACCACGCGGGGGTGCGCTGCGGCGTCTGATCCAGGCATCGCAGCACATGGGGCAGCGCCTCGTCCTCCGCCAGCTCCTTGTAGCGCTCGGACATCGTGACTTGCAGCGGCATGCTGGTACTTATGGGAAAGCACACATGGGGGGAGTATGTCAGCTGGTACATTAGTGGGTGCACATGCCACAGGGATTCCCAAGCACCAGGTCCGCTTTTCGCAAATGTACATTGTCGCATGGGGCACGATCGCCGTGGCGGCCGGCATCGGTGCCTGTGACCAGTACAAGGACGGGCCCGTGTCTACGCGGGTACTGTCCATTACGGGTAGCGTGTGCGCGGGGGTACTGCTGCTGGGCATCCTGGTCGAAGCGATACATGCTAAACAGGCTAAAACCGCTCCCCGGGACCAGTGTCTGGACTGGTTTTTTAGCTGGATGTCAAACCACAACGTGCCCGACCGGGGTGTGCACATTGTCGTGCAGCTGCTGACGATCACGAGCACGGGCATTGCGTTCGTCAACATGCACGAAGAGAACTGGAATTGGCAATTTGGCTTTAGCACGTGCCTGCTGGCGATGGTGTTTATCTATAATGTTATGTACACACCGTCCGTCCTCCTGTCTACAGCCGCATACCAGCTGCACGAACCCGAATGGCAAACGATACTGGGAACTGCGCATGCCTCGACAGCCTACGTGTGGAAGAAAAGCTACGTCGAGGATCGTCTCATGCCCAGCGCGTAGTACACGGCAATGGCGGCCACGGCGATGGCAGCTACCGCCCGTGCGTATGTGGCAAAGTCATCCTCTAAATCGTCGGCAGGGCCCTCATCACTACCGCCGCCCGTGGAGGCGATGGACCACCCGTCTTCATCCTCCAAGGATGTCTCATCCTCGTCGGGCATGGTTCGCGCGAATGGGACGGGTCGCATCCCATGCGCGCTGGGCCTCGTTTGCAAACTTGCGTGCCGTTTCCCGGTCTTCTAGCACCATGATGGATTCACCTATGTTGTGGTTGCTCCTGCGTGTAAAGTTGTAACTTCCCAATAAAACGTGTGTGGGCTGTCCGTGTGTGATCCGTACCAGGAACTTGTGGTGCATAAGCGCGCGATAGCGGCCCCGTGCACACCCCACCTGCCGCGCAAACCTGTGCAGCCCCAGTGCAGGGCGGTTGTGTACCGTGTCGGCCGTCACGGTAATGCGGCACGTCGGCACGCGTGCAAGCATGCGGATGGCCTCGGGGTTGGTCAGCCATGCTACGCACCCCAGGATCTCGTCGCTGTTACATATGAAATCCAGCACGGCCCGCTCGCAGTCCGCGGAAAAGGCGACGTCTTGCACGCTCACGGCTGCCATAAGGAGTAATGAGGAGGCTGTACTGGCGTGGCATGCCCTTGCGTCAGCGCCGCCATCTTGCTGGCTATCAGGTGTATGTCTCGCTGGTCGGGCAGGTGGGTCATGCGCGGGACAATTTCGACGGTGCACGAGCCCCCTGCGCACGCCAGCAGGTGTGCATTGTCCACGGGCACCACGGTGTCCGCATCGCCGTGCAAGAGCAGCTTGGGCACGGATTTCATGTGCGAGATACAGGCAGTGTTGTCAAAGCGATTGTCGACGATCCAGCGCAGGGCCCATGGCGCCATGTGCTTGATGGAGGCAAATCCGCTGACAAGGCCCAGCCCAGCCGGTGCCCGGTGCTCGCACGCGGCTAGTGCAACGCCAACACCAATGCTGCGCCCCATGACATACACCGGTTCCTCTTTGTTGCGGCACAGCTCGTCGTACACGCTGCGCACTGCCTGTATCACCTCGTCATCGTAGCGCTTCCCTTTGCGCACGCGCAGCGGGTAGTCGGGTGCTACAAAGTTGCAGCGGCATTTGTCGACAATGGCGGCGGGAATACCGCTCAAGCTCAAGTCCGACAGCGTGACGGCATTGCCATGGCAGTACAGGACCCACGATGTCGCGTCATCCCGCGTCATCACCATGCACTCCGTGCCACCGACTTTGTACGTGGGCATGAAGCTTCGGGTGCCAGGCAGGCGCGGCCAAAGCATGCTGTCGACGGCACTGTCCCGCAGCGACACACCAAGGCTGCACATTCGCAGGCACTGGCGTGTGCCCTTTATACTTCCTGGTCTGCCACACCATGCGCTGTCCACACCCGGTCCACGCGTCGCCGGCGCGTGGGAAACAGGTCCAGCACTCCGTTGAGCTGCAGCACCGCAAGCGGGAGCGCGTAATATGGTACGCTTAGCATCCAGACGCACTGGGCCACCGCGTCAAACGGGTCGATACGGAGGTAGCACGAGTGCCGCGTGGTACCCACATACAGCAGTATGCGCCCGATGGCGGCCCACGCCGGGTCGGCACCGTTGTGCAGCATGGTGAGGCACAGGAACACGCCCGCCAGGACGCACCGCCGGCGTGTCAATACCGATGCCTTCAGGTACGTGTCGGTGCGCGCCGCGCAGCTCAGTGCCACAACCGGTAGGCACAGCAGCACGGTCGGGGAGCGAAGTGCACCGCACGTGTCGCGCAGCATGTACATGGCGGCAAATACCTCGTGCACGTCCAAGTCGCGGTCGTGCATGCAGATGCAGCACATGGCGATGACCACGGACCAGGCATAGTAGAATTCACCAGTAAGCTGCACAGACGCCCACGTCGAGATGACAAGCACATCCCAGAGCTCAACCGCAGTGCGCTTCATTTGTGCTATGGCCGTCCGATCGACCCCGCTCACGTCCAACCCCCCTGCAGGCCACACCGCTATCGCGCATGAACACATGCCATGGGTAATTGTCGTATTGCTGTGTATTATTATCGTGCAGGCAGGCTGTCGGCGGGCAGGCAGGCGACTCCCCGTGCACAAGGGGCCTACGCAGCGCCGGTGACGCGCAGTGGCGTGGCCACTGTCCCTATCCACTGGGTCGTGCTCACGACGCCAAACGCGACCGGAATCACCACGGCGACCCGAAATGCAGCGGCGATCTGGTCGCTCACGCCGTATGCGTTTTGCCAAGCCAGCAGCGCAAGCAGGACAGCACCTACGGAGACAGCGGTGGCGACGCGGGTGGCTGTCATCAGGTACGGCGAGTTGTCCATGAGCGCGGCGACGTACACGGCCCCGACGGCCGCAATGACGTAGATACTCGCGGTAAAGTAGACGCCTGGCAGCAGGAGCGGGGCGCAGATCAGTAAACCCATCAGGCACGCCCACGCCATTCCCGGCCCTTTCTGGACGTGTGCGCGAAAGGCGTCGCCCGTCTGTTCCCGCAGGGCAACGTATCGCGCATGATTCAGGTCGTCCAGCTCAGCGGGGCTATACTGCTCGTACTGGTGAATCAGCAACTTTTTGATCTGTGGATACTCCACCAGTGGCTTGCCCACATCGAACGGGTAATTTGGCTCACCTGCCCAGCGCCACACGTAGACGGTCTGCACCACATCGCCTTCCTCCTCCTCCTGTACGTTCTGAACAAGCACCACGCGACCCGCAATGCCGGCAAATGCACCTTCTAGCCGGTAGATCTGAAAAGTGTCTTTCATGAATGTCACCCTTTGCACGTGCACGTTATATACGTGCACTACCGATTGCGGTGCTGCTTGGGTGGAATGTACGCGGCCTGTATCGGTGGCTTGCCCACCGGCCCCCCCCACGGTGAAGACGCACCGGCGGCCTGGCTCTGTGTCGGCTGGTTGGCAACCGTATTGCTAAAGGTGTAGTGGCTGTACTTCTTAGATGGCATATATCACAGTGCAGTGCACCGCATATTTATACCGCGAATCATAAGAACGATACACACACATATGCACCTGCGAGAAGCGCAATGGCTGGCGCTGCTCCGACTGCAAGACGCAACGCACCTGCCGCGCATGCACGCCGGGTTCACGGCCTCCGACCGCTGGCGGCAGGAGCAGCTGCCTATCATTGTGATGGACATGAGCCGTATGCCAAGCATGCACAGCCAAAACGTGCTGCGTGTCATTGCTCGCTTCAGCGCTACTGCGCCATACGGGGGCTACACGCAGGGAAATCTGTACCTCCTGTACGCCGCGGGGCTCGTGTTTGACGACGAGGTGCGTGTGTACTGGGCGTTCGAACGGCTGGTGCATCGTGTGGATCGGTACGGCCCCACAACGCCGTACGGTGCCCGGCTCGTGCCAGACTGGGTGGTTGGCGCGGGCCAGCCGTATGCAGAGCTTGACCGCGACATGTGGGACCTGCTCATACGCCTGCGCTGGATCTACGTCCTGTTCGGGCAGACGTTTGCTACCCACGCCGGTCTTCTCGCCGCCTGCGACTTTGCGCTGCAGGGCCCATCGGACGTCGGCATGTTTGCCCTGTGCGCCGCCCTGCTGGAACGCGGAAACGACATGGACCTGAGCATGTGCGAGTGCAGCCTGGAGCGAGCCTCGCTTATCATTGGCCAGAAAGTTCTCAGCGACGAGGAGGCCGCCTTCATTATTTCTAGAGCCCAACTCTTTCTCACATGTCCTGGGTTCTCACCGATATCCGTGGGCCCGCGGCCAAGGACAAAGTTGATGTCGACTGCTGCAACAGCACCCCCGGTACCTGGGAGTTTGCCAGTGCCCCCACTGTGACGCTCGTGAACGCGGGCGTGTACGCCTTTCGTGTGCACAACGCGGCGACAAAGGTCATCTCCTCTAGCCTGGGGGCAGACGACCAGGTTGGCACGATGATTGCAAAGGGCGCGTCTGGCACGGTGGAGGCCGCGCAGGCACTGCCGTGGGCCGTGCGCCTGGTCAAGTGCCTCACGATTGGCGAGGCTGCCACGACCCCTTGCCTGGTTGTCGTTGACGCGCCGGCCACGGGCGAGATCAGCAGCGCCCAGGCGGCCCTTGCGCAGTACGCGTCGCGCATTAGCGCGCTCAAGGGCACCTGCTGCCTGCTCGTGCTTGCTGGCTGCCCGGAGTCGGCGTACCCGATGCTTTCGGGCACCAATGTCACGTACAACTCGATGCCGTGGTTTGAGCTGTGTAGCGGCGCGGAATGGGGCATGACGGTCGACATTGCTGTCACGGTGTCCGATCCCCTCCGTATGCTTGACTCCCTGGCCCTGATGCTTGGCACGTGCACACTGAGCGCTGGGCCATGGGTCTCGACCGCGCCGTACACGGACGACCGACTTCACCCGGAGGAGGTCTTTCGCTACGCCACCTTCAGCGATAACGTCGTGCCGGGCACTCCCCGGGCGAGCAAGACGCGCGGCATCTCGGCGCAAACGTCTGACGGCAAGGAGTGGTCGGCCAAGGTTATCTTGCAGGAAGACGAGTTCCGGGAAGACGAGGAACCCGTGATGCGCCATTTGCGCGTCATGCTGAGCGGAGAGCACGCGAGCGCAGTTGGGCCGGCGTACTTTCACCTGGCCGCGCTGCTGGGCGACACGACCCCGCCTTTGGTCCGCCGCGCCATGGCCGATGTGCACCGCAAGCTTGTGGCGCCGCCCGTCCCGACGGCGCCCTCGTTGTGCCGCGCGGCCAGCATGAACCCGGGACAACATAGCTCGTGGCAATGACGGGTCGGGCGTGCGACATCCTAGACATGCTGCCGGATGGTGCCGTGCTGTTTGCCGACAACCCTACCTACTTGTCGTTTAGCGTGCCACGCAATGGCGAGCTCACGAGTGACTGCCTGGACGGCCTTTACGAGCAACTCTTTACTACAAAGGTAGACGTTGACTTCGGCACGTGCATGGTGGGTGTCCACTACAACACAGATCCATTTGAGCTCATAGAGCAGGGGCCACCCATCAATACTGTGCAACTGCAGGCGGACACGGAGAGCGAGCGCCTGGCCGCGGCCTTTGCACAATCGCTCGGATGCATTGACTACGACAACTTGCAGCCGCGCTTTACTATCGAAACAGAGGGCGGCGTGACCTCGTTGCTTATCTCACGCCTTCATCGCGTGTCGCACTGTGCGCTTGCTGCGCAACTGGCCCCAGAGTGCACGCGAGTGGTGTACCGTTTTGATTCAAAAGATATAGCGGTACGTTACGCGGCACGTAAGAAGCGCAAGGCTGCCTAGCTTTTTCGCGATGGGATAGGTAGCTCGCGAGCGCCATGCTAAACGACGTGCCCATATATATATCTCATTACAAACGCTACACTGCAGTTATACATCGCTTCCGCTTTCGCTCCCGCTCCGTCTTACGCGCAACGCGCTCGCGCAGCTGCTTTTTCAGCATGCGACCCACATCCGCTATGCTGTATGCCGCGGCGTGCGCGCGCTTGACATCTGTCAGCACATGCTGCGGGTTGCCATAGTTCTTGTCGTGCCGCTGCCGCATGGGAATGATAAACTTGGTCGTCTCGTCCATGGTGCACTCCCATATCTGCCCATGCTGCAGTGGCATGCCGTGGTCGGGTTTCATCCGCATAAAGGGCTTGCCGTGCTCACTATCGACCAACACCCCCCTGCTATTCGCCACCATATCGACGGTGTGCTGCGGCTTCCACTTGAACATGACGGCCTTGTTTCCGAGCACATCGTTCTTGTTGTGGATGATCAGGCCGTCGATGCGACTCTGGTCCTGCTCATTGTACCACTTCGCAGTGACGGCTGCCGCCGGGTAAAAGGCCTTGATGCATATCTCGTAGCCGCCCAGCAGCTTGGGCAGGCGCAGCTGCCGCAGCTTGTTCAGGCGCCACACGTAAGGCTTGTACTTGACCGGCTGCTGATCAATCTCAAACACGTCAAACACCACGAAGCGGCGCTCCGACTCCATAAACTCGCAATCAAGCACCATTTCCTGCTCCACCCCGGCGCACGGGATGCAGTGCGTCTTGGTCTTCCGCGTCAGGCCGCATACCATGTCGAGCCCACTGGCCTCGTGCCGTATGGCGCACAGGACCATGCGAACGCCATCGTACTTTAGCGACACCACGGGGTCCATCTCGGCTGGCAGGGCCTCGTACAGGCTCACAGGCTGCATCTGTGACATCAGCCGCCGGTAATGCGCCCGTGCTGGCGTCGGTATTGGCTGCCGGAAAGTGTAGATGCACGGGAACGGCACACCGGGATTGTCGTACATTGAATCTTCGCGCCGCATTCCAAAGGCGAGCACGGTGCAGAACGGCGCCAGATCGGCCATCACTGATTCCAGCTGTACCATGCTGTCTGGGCCGCTGGCAACAAGCGCGACGAGCTCCGCTATGCCGTGCACGTACTCGATCTCTATGTTGCACGCGCGCGCGGACCGGGTAAAGTCGACCCGCCAGTCGCCAAACAGGTAGCTCCATCGGCGCTTGGTGCAGTTGATCCATGCCACACGCAGCTTGGTTGGAGCCGCTGGGCTCTCGACGCTGATGCACAGCTTGGTTGGCACGGCACCGCGCACGCGTACAGCTGCGACTTTACGCTTGCGCTGCCATTCCCCGTCGACGCAGCGCAGGTCGGTCAGATCGGCGTACCGCAGCTGGCTTTCCGTCAGGGTCGACGTTTTTCCGTGCGCGTAGCAGTCGTGTATGCTGTCAAAGTACTGGTACGGCACCGGCACACGAAACTCGACCTCGGCATGCGGTAGAGACGATGCGTGGGTCTGTAGGACGTCGCGTATGAACCTGCGCATGGCCGGTACTTATATGCCGACGGGTGCTCCACGTAGATATATGGCAGGCACACTCCAGGACACCACAAGCAGCGTGGTGCTGGCACTGGTCAGCGTCAACGCCATTGCCCTTGTCATGCTTGCTGGAGAGGGCATGGCAGAGTACCTCACCTCGAAGGAGAGCACAGGTGGCAGAGCAAATGCGTCGCGCATACGCCTGCAGCTGATGCGCCTTGTGGCGTGCATTCTGACGATCATCGCCGTGTTCAAGATTGTGCTACCGGATGACCTTGCCGACAGCATCATCTCGGCGTGGTTTGTGGGACAGGGATTTGCGCTGCAGAAGTCGCTGCAATCTCTCGTGGCGGGCATCGTCCTGCGATACGACCCAATTGTGCGGAAAGTCATTGTAGAAGGCGGCGGCAAAGTGCAGCTGAAGGGCACGGCGCCAACGTACAAAATGCACAAATGCAGCATGGTGAGTATCACGCTAACCGACACGGACATAAGAAGCAACTACGTGGTAGTCGAGTGGGGGTCCATGTACCACGCAACTCTGATACACAGCAGTTAAATTTTATCAATCTTCTTAGCAACAACAGCAGGAGGGAGCTCTAGCGTCCGCAGAGGGCTTTTTGGTGCCGTGGCCGCCCGCAGCATGGCCTTGTAGCTCGACCGTCGGCGCTTCCGGCGAGTGAGAGCGACGTCGGCATCCGACGCGACGTCTTTCGGCATACTGACGCGAAATGCTGGAAAAGTTGGCATCGAGTGCAGTGTACACTGGCACGCTCAAGGCCGGCACGCCCCGCTTGGCCAGCAGCCCAGCCACATAGCAGGACATGCGGCGCAGATCGTCGCCACTCCGCACGCAGGGTGCTCGTGTCGGCGAGAACGTTCCTCGAATCGAGAGGTAATGCTGCACAAGTTCCTGCATCGCCGCACAATTAAATATGAAGCAAGCCAAGAAGAGCACGGGGCCTTTCTCACTTGGGGTCCACACTGTCGTCGCACACGACAACCGCGCGGTGGATCCGCCAATTTGCGTGATTACCAGCTCGAACGGGCACATCAAGTACACGCGGCGCGACGCCTTCTACGACCGCAGGGGCCGCCACGTGCACAGCGGCAAGGTTGTGCGCACCGGCAACAGCTGCAAGGTGAAAGTTGGCCGCAACCAGTGGGTTCGCGCTCGCCTCGCTTGAGATTATTCTCGGAACCACAAGTGGCACACCGTGTAAATTCTCATTAAAATTCAAATGCTATCCTCTATGATTCCGCAATTGCTGCGGGCCGAGCCTGAGCTGGCGCGCGTGCTGCACGATCGCAACGCTGTACACGACCTGCTGGGCGAGGCATGCGGCACCATCCTGCAGACTACCGGGCCTCCCGAGGAGCTCTTTCCGGACTCGTGGATGGCGGCTGCCCAGAAAGAGGCCGCGAGCCGCGTTGTGCACGGCGATGGCGTGGATTCCCTGATGGAGCGGCTGACCGACCGTGTGGCGCACGAGCTACACATTGACTCGGATGAGGCGGCACTGCGCATTGCGGGGTGCGACACGTACGTGTACGAGGCGGCTCGGGATTGGCGCGCGTGGTTTTACGCCAACGAAGACGGCATGACGGTGCACGTGACCGGGCCTAGCAAGGCACGTGGGTCGGCGCTCACCAACGAGCTGTCGCAGGCCACGCGGGCCGCTGCGTACGAGAAGGTCGCGCACGCGGAACCGCTTCCGATGGTCGACTTTGACACACTGGACCCGGCTCCTGGTGTCATGACATGCGTCGGTCTTTCGGTCGACGATGCCGGTGCCCTGCTTGCTGTGATGGGAAAATGGGGCCAGCAGGGAGGGCCGGCAGTCGGCGTTGTTCCCATCGGTGCGCTGCCGATGCTCATTGCAAGGGCGGAACGCGAGGTACAAGACGGGCGATGGATTGCACTGGTGTCCAAGGCTAGCACGCTTCCTGCGCTGTGCCAGTGCAAGTCGGAGTTTATTGCTCACCTGCACATTATGAGCCACGTCATGATCACGGGCGTGTTGCCGCCCATGTGCACAAGCCCATCGGCGTACACCGCGCACCACGTGTTTGCCGAAACGCCAGCTTTCGGTGCCGACCTGCCGTACGCGCGGCGCGGCAGCCTGGGTCAGCTGTCGCCTGCACGCAACGTGGGCGGGCTGTTCACGATGGGATTGGCCGAAACGCTCGCGCAGCTGCGCGTGTACAAGGAAGCGCCCTTCATCCACATGGTGAAGCGATTCAAAGCAGCGGGGGCCACTGACCTGGACCAGGTCGTCGGCCAGTGGATCGCGCTTCGCCTGCCGCTGCTGCCGGGCACGCTTGGCGCTTCGGGCACGTGCGCCAAGTCCATGCACAAGCATGCACAGGTGACCGTGCTCTCGCTGCGCACCCGGCAGCGCATGGAGATGCAGCAGCGGGCCATTGAGCATTGGGTACCCAGTGAGATCGACGCGGTGCTGCCGAGCACTGTGCAAGAAGACAGCGAGGCCATGCAGGCGCTTGGGCTCGCGCCGTGCACCGTGGAACACGTGCCTGGTCTGGGCGCGGTGACGTCTGACGTAGCCAACCCCGCCGTCAAGCGCAGGCGCGTGGCAGACGGCGCGCACACCGACTACCCCGTGCGCGTCATGATGAACCCCGCGTGCCACCTGGACGTGCTGAAGCAGGTGCTGGAGGACTGCAAGTACGACGTGGAAGGGGCGTATGAGCACTTTCTCCAGCACGCTGCCCCCGAGATTGGCCAGTCGCTGACCCGAGAAGACGTTGAGCGGTTCCGTGCAGCGTGCATACGGTCCCCGCTGTACGGCAGGGTTTTCTTGTGGATGTGCATCCATGCGTACAGCTGCTGCGCGGCGAACGACGACTCCGGCCTTCTTGCCCGTACCTGCCCGTCTGTGCAGACCGGTGTTGCGTGGAAAGGCGGGTGGGCGCCAGTTGGCCTGCTGACCCGGTGCACGGGGGGCGCCTACGTCGACTGTGGCTGTGGCTCGATGATGTACTGGCGGCAGGTCCTGATGGGAGGATGGTCGTCGTACCTGTTTGAGATTGACCTGACGGCCCTGCAGCAGCTAGCCGCAACTCTCTCGCCTCTGCCGGATGGCGTGCACATTGTACCGTGCGACTGGACCGGCCTAGCGCTCTCGGACATTGTGCACGAGGGGCCAGCCGTGTGCGCCGCATACCGCCCTGGGTCGGAACTGCCGCCGGTCGGCACGTGCACGGAGGCCCACTACATGCTGGCGGACTGTGCCGACTACGAGACGCCAGACTGCCCGGCGCACGTGGACTTTATGGCAGCGCATGGCAGCAGCCGCTGGCGGCATCGCTCAAACAGCGCTGGCGCGGTCGCCAAGGCGGCTCTGGCGCAGCGCATGCATATGGCTACGTGAATCCTGTCACGATGTGCTGGCCGTTGTCGCTAGCGGCCCGCGGAAAACAGGGGTATGTACAGTATCGCTGCCCGTTGCGCCAAACCGTGTGCCGCATGCACACCAGGTCCCCTATCACACTAAATACACAGGACACACCCGGACCCGTATCAAACATGTGCCGCTTGGCCAACGTGCGGCAGTCGAACGTAACGATGTGACCGTCCGTGTGCCAGGCGCACGCAAGCACGCGGCTATGGCGGATGAGGGTGCACGGAACAAATATCGAGGTCACCGGGTAGGTGCCAAACGCGGTCCCCACTAGAAGTGGCGGCGCCGACACGCAAAATACCGTCAGTCCCGGGTACAGGGGGGCCACGGAGCCCGTGCTAAGCGTGTACGTGTAGGCGCGGTTCTGCGCCGTCGAAAACACAATCTGGTTGCCGCAGGCCATGGCACCGACACTGACCACTGCCTCGTATGGCGTGAACCATGCCTGCGTGCACGGCCCGTCGATACGGTGCAGCATCAGCCCGGTGCCACTGCCTATCGCAACCATGCTCTCGTTCACAAGTGCCAAACAGTACACGATGCCGCAGTCGCGCCCTAGCCGGCGGTGCCCGCTGCTTCCCCACACCTCTATCGCAGTCGACGTTACCGCGCACACCGCATCTGCGCAGTGGGAGAGCATCATGGCCCCCGTATTGACGCAGTTGGGGAACCCGTGTACCGCGCGGTGCAGCTGCATGATTCCCGCACGGCCGCATGGCCACGCCGCACCGCACCGACGGCGCACGCTGGCCGTCCACGACTCGTCGGGCAGTCGGATCACCGCACCAAGGCGCGCGATATCAGGCGTGTCCAGGTAGCCGCACAGGTATACCAGTACATCGCAAGGAAGCATAGGGCATCGTGTATATTTAAGCGCCAGCGGTATAGACGAATAATGGCCGGCACTTTGCTCGACCTGGACAAGGACACTCTAGAGGCCGTGAACGCCATGCTGCAAAGCATGATTCGGCAGGCGTGCCGGACGTTTCCTCTTCAATGATAAACACTACTGCCTTCCTATGGCAAAGTCGATGTCCATGGCGCTGCTCAATGCGCAGGACGACGAGGACTCGGTGCGGCTGCCCAACGCGTGCAGTGGTGCACTGATCCAGTTCGACGACACCGACGCCGGCCACGTGCGGTGCTTCTCGGTCATGACACGCGAGCCGCACGTGATCCCGCCGGAGAAGTGGTCCATGATCGAGACACCAACCCCTATGCCGGCGCCGCCGGAGGCACTTCACACGCTTCTTGACAACAAGTTCCTCGTCGATCACGTCACGCGTGGTATCATGGCCGACAACGCCTGGCAGGTGGAGGTCAACGGCGAGGGCGCTCTCGTGGCAATACGGCTGCTGCCGCCGGGAGAAGGGAAGGCACAGGAGCAGTGGGAGGCACAGGCGCAGAAGATGATTGAGTGAATAAAGCATGATTGTCAATTGAAATCCCCCATACAATGAAGCCCAAGCACATGTGGGCCGGCGGTATCCTACGCGGCCAGAGCGGCGCCTGCCCGCACAAGATTGCCCGTGTCTACACCAAGACCATGCCGCCGCTGCAGCAGGGCACCAACCCCGAGTTCCCGAACCTCACCCACGCCGTCACGATGGCCGTCACGTACGAGCAGCTCCGGCTCATGGTCGAAGCGCCGTACACGTGCATGGCCCCCCTTGACGCGCAGGCCGGCACCGTGCCGCGGCACATGCGTCACTTTAACAATGGCACCTTCCTGGAGAGCGTCGGCTGGATGTGGCACGCGTGCCGCACGGGCATTGCCGTGTGCATCCGCGGCGGCGAGGTCGCGCTCTTCGTTCCCTTCTGCAACCCCGCGTACCGCAACACCTGGTCGCCCCGGGCGCAGTCGGCCGTGCCGGCCATTGGGCTGCCGTGCGACCGCTGGTGGGCCAATGGCTGGACGCTGTGCGGCGACGAGGTGTCGGAGCAGCTGTGGTCCGACCACGGCGTGTGCGCCATCCTGAACATGCTCATGGTGTGCTGCGAGCGGCGCACCATGGCCGACTGCGACTTTATCATCAACAAGCGGGACAGCGCGTGCGTGCGCCTCGACGGCTGCGACGCCATGAACCCCCTCGACCTGTACCAGCCGGCCCTGCCGCGCCCGCCCCTCGTTCCCGTGCTGTCCCTCTACGTCGGCGACCAGTTTGCCGACATTGCCATGCCCCTGCCCAGCGACTGGCACCGGCTCGCCCGCGGCACGTTTGAGGGCCAGCGACCGCTGCCGCCCGTCCCTCGGCCGCGCGACGTGCCCTGGGAGCAGAAGCACGACTGCGCCATCTTTCGCGGCTCGCTCACGGGAGCGGGCGGGCACCGTGGCACGCACCAGCGGCTGGCACTGCTGCACATGCACGACGGCGTCGATGTCGACGCCAAGGCCACCAGCGCCAACCGCCGCCTGCGCTTCTGCCCGCTGGAGCGCAGCGTGGTCATACCGGACCCGACAGGCCTGAACGTGGGGAGGCACAACTACGTGCCGCTGCACCAGCAGCAGGAGCAGTACCGCTACAGCATCACAGCCGACGGGCACAGCGGCGCCGACCGCCTCGCGGCACTCATGGGCGGGGGGCAAGTGGTGCTGAAGGTGGACCCCCCCGCGCACGCCCTGTGCCCCGACACGTGGGCGTCGCAGCGGCTCTTTGCGTGGGAGCACTACCTGCCGGTGTCGGCGTCTCTCGACAACCTGCACGATCGCCTGCGGTTCGCCCGCCGCGACGGCTGCACGGCAATGCGACAGAATTGTGAATCGTGGGCCCGGAATGAAAGAGAGCTGACCATGGACTGGTGGCAATCCTGCACCAGTGAGATGTCACGCCTTGCGCGCGCACGGCAGACCTAAATGCATCAGCAGCTGCCGCCGCGTGCAGCCGAGCACCTGCTGCACGTGCTCCCCGAACACGAGCCCCCCCCGAGCGCCGCTGTGCTGAAAGATGTGCTCCGCGTTCACCCCCAGTTTCTTGGCGTCGCGAAAGGAGAACATCCAGCAGCGCTTGTGGTAGTCCCGCGTGCACTTGCAGCAGAGCAGCGTGCCGTTCACCCGGCGCTGCGTGTTTTGGCCGCAGCAGCGGCAGCACCGAGATATCATGCCCACGAAGCTGAAGCGACGCACCGTGCGGTACACGTGCGCCCCAAAGCCGTAGCGGGCCCGCAAGTAGACGCTGTACTGCACGCGCCACGGCGAGCGAAACGCAATGACGACCGGCGCAACCGTGACGGCGTGCGTGATGGAGGTGCGCGCGAGCGCGACAAGGGCGCGATCGCCGGCATAGGTGCCCAGAATGCGCAAAACTTCGACCGGCAATGACTGAATCAGCGACATCCTACAGTGTGGGAGATCCGCTGCGTATATGTGATGCGGGCAAGGACGTGTGGTGCGTCTACATGGGACACCGCGGCGAGGTGCTGCAGGTGCAGATGCTGGAGCAGGGGGTGGATCGCATGTACCGCATCGGCGAGGACCTGTGGGACATTGACGACGACATGGTCATGGAGCACCACGAGCTGGCGGGCGACGACGACAAGGCTCCCGCCGCCTTCCACGAGCTGGGCTTCCGCATGATCGATGGCGGCACCTTTGTACGGCACAGCGACGAGGTGGGAGACGCCCTGTTTCCCGTCGGCGACATGGCCTTCGAGGTGGTCAGCGACGACGAGGAGGGGGACACGGGAGAAATGGACGACTTCATTGTGCCCGACGACGAGTGCGAGCCTTTCACCCACGCCGTGGCCGACAACGACTTTGTGCGCGAGACCCACGCCGCCGTGCGCGGCTTCAACGAATGGGTGCCCAAGGATGACCGCGAGGCGCAAACCCGCAGCTTCATGATCCGGCAGGAGGCGCGCGCCGCGCAGGTCGATGACGAGGCCCGGTTCGCGCGCAACATGGCCGGGGCGAATTATAGGAATCCGGACTAGGTGGGTGGAGTAATGTAGAGTATTTATTGTAATGGGGAGTGGAAGGGAGTATGGCGATCACGAAGAAAATAAGCAGTTTCAGAAAGAGAGCCGGTGCCGCGGTGAAGAATAAGTTCGGTAAAACAGAGGAAGAAAGATTTGCCGCGGCACAAAAGAAGTTCTTGAAAGACGCCAAGAAAAAAATGAAGTACCACGACCCCCACCCATCCCAACCCGCGCGGCTGCAGGCCGGTGACCGCACGTGGGCATATGCAGAGTAAGCGTCGCCGCACCGCGCGACATCGTAGCGAGGGCGCCCATGCCATGCTCGAGGCGTACCGCGAGCGGCGTTCCGTGGCGCGGCAGGGCGATCACCCCGTCCTGCGCTGGCTCACTATTGCGCGCGCCTACCCGCCCGCCGAGGAGGGCGACGACGAGCCCGCGTGTCCTCTCGACGCCTACAACGCCGTGCCGCTCCTGCTCACGTGCGAGCAGTGCCAGACGGTCGAGCGCAAGGTGGCGGCACGTGTGCTCGATTGCGGCAAGGAGTACCCGCGCGGCTATCTCGAGTACGCCGCTGCCTTCTTTCTCTGGTGGTACCGCATCGCCGCCATACTGACCACCCCCGAGCTTCCCCTGGCCACCGACACGTCCAGCTGGCTCGGCGCGGAAGCCATCGAGCGCTCGCTGGTGGTCCCCGACGTACGCCGGGCCGCCATCCAACTCTCGCAGCAGCTCGAGATCCGCGCGGGCGAGTTTGAGGTCGTGTCGGCCATGTCGGGCGGGCGCACGCGCGCGCTGTCCGTCACGCTGCAGGCGCTGCGCACCGGGGACTGGAACGTCAAGACGCACCACACCATCATGTACGGCACCGTCCTGGACATTTACCACGGCGGCCTGCTCAGCGTCGTGCAGCTGGCCGTGGTGGATTCGCGCTACCTCGGCCGCATTGGGTTTGCGTTTGCCAAGGAGGTGATCCGCTGCCCGGCAAGTACTAGCACTGCGCTGGGTGCCTGGCCGCTTATCTTTGTGCACGGCGACCACTACATTACGTCCTGGCGCACCGGGCACGTCCTCTGCCGCTCGTTCGCCGACGCGTACAGCACGTGGCGCGACATGTGCCTGGAACTCGGCGGCGTCATAGGGGGGCGCTACGACGTTCGCAAATGCACTATATAATACACCTTACTAGTCTTTTGAGATCATGGACACATCTATTCTGAGCAACCCCGCGCCGAGCAACGGGTACAATGCCGTGCTGGGTGCTATGGCGGCGCAGGCCGCACCCGCCGAAGGCACGCTGGGGGGGTTCAACCCTAGTGTGCAGAATCGCGTCAAGCAGACGTTTGTCAACCCTGTTGCAACATACCCGTTCCTTGTCAAGCCATGGCGTGATCGGTGGGAGATGGGCTTTCATGAAGGCGATCTGATGTTTATCTTTCACGGGGACAAGGCAACCAGTGATTCCTCCAAGATGGTCGTGCTGGCCAACTTGCCCACGCTGAACCATATCATGACGCTGACGACAGACGATACGTTCGCTACCTATAGAGAAAAGAAGAACTGGTCCTTTATTGGAGTTATGCGCAATAGTGCGGTCGCGTCCAACCGGATGGGCGGAGGTAGTCACCGCAACTCCCTGCCGAGTGGCGGTAACCAGCGCCCCGCGGAGCGCATCATCAACATCGATGTACGCGGCTCGAGTCGCATGTTCAACTATTGGGAAAACGCCATGCCGGGCCAGCGGCTGCATCTGGTCTGGCGACAGGTCAGATTGGGTCCATACAGTAATCATGTTCAGGGTCCCAACGGCGCGGGTCCGTCGTCCAAAGTCGTAGGCTGGCGGTTGATTGCCGGTGATAAACTGGAATACGTGAATGCCGACGGGGCCACCATAAAGACGTTAACAGCGGCGGACTACAATAAATTACCTGCACCATCGCATAGAGACTATGCCGATACGGTATGGCATGATAGGCAGGCTCAGAGAAGTCCTTTCGATGACACCACTTGGCAGCTCCTGCCCTACTCCGGTACGGACAGCGATTACACCAACAAAACAATTTGGTGGAACCCGCAGATCGTTCCCGGTCGCCAGATGCACCGTCCCATTACCGTTGGTTTTGTGTTCCAGGGCATCGGTGCCGGCGAGCGCTCCGACCACACCGTGGCGATACGCAAGGCAACGCAGCTTGCGGAGGATCGATTCAAGCTGCCGATGATACATTGCTTTGTTCGTGTATAAAAGATGCTACCGCCAGTGCAAACGTTTCCCAGAGTGTCGCCCGGCGGACACTTTCGTCCACATGGCCATCGGCAAACATTAGTGGGTCAAGATGTCCTCGTGGATTGAGCTGCAGGAATGGCACGCGATGCACGGAGTGGATGCCTTCCCCTGGCAGGAATGGATCGGGGAATTGCAGCGTGTGCTGCCCTTGCCGGTATACGACATTACGCGCGTGCTCGACCCGTCCCAGGTGCACGACATGGCACAGCACGCCGCGCATTGGTCCCCCGACATGCACGTGCAGCGGGTGCACGTGCCACCGTGTCTGGCGCGCCACATCGCCGCACTCGATCTGCAATATTCAAGCCAGGTGGTATACATGGCGCGCGCGCTGTACAGCCACTGCTCGCGGTACGTGACCGGCGTCCCACTGGTGTGCTGCCCACCCACGACACACCTGGACCACGTGGAAGCCGTGCCACAGCAGCATGTGCGGGAGCTAGCGCACGCCACCTTAACACCGCTGCCTGCCGAGGGTCTGCACGCGTGGCTATCGTGCGCTGTGATGCATGGCTCGCGTCGTGTGCATCGTCTTAGCAACAGGCACCGCTCGCGCAAGTCGTCCGGGCGCAAGGGGCGCAAGCACTCGGCGTCGGCCGAGGCACGGGAAATTGCCGACAAGGTGCTGGCCGCCACGAATCAAGCCTTTGACGACATTGTGGCGCTGTCGCCGCGCTTTGCACCGCGCTTCTGCTGTCACGTGGTGGGCGTGGGCTCGGGGCGCATTAGCCTTGTCCTATCCGCTGTGCCACACGCTCCTTGCGATGAATAGAGCGCCACACGTGACTGTCCAGCGTGCCTTCTGCCAATACATAATACATGGTGCATGCTTGTGTTTGTCCAATCCTGTGAATCCTGTCCTCGCACTGCCGCAGGACGGCTGGGCACCACGGAATCTCTAGGAAAAACGCCGTACACGCCCGCGTCAGTGTCAAGCCGACCCCTGCTGCACCCATGGACAGGATCGCCACGTCCAGCTCACCGGACTGCATGCCGTCCACGACACGCTGCCGCGCCGGCAACGACGTGGATCCATCGATGCGTCCGACGCGCACGGTGGGCGGCAGCGCCTGCTGCATGGCATCCAGCACTACCTTGTGGTGCGCAAATATAAGCGTGCCGGGCTGCGCGCGCGTGGCCACCAGCGCCGCTGCCGCTTGTGCCTTGGCGTGTGCAGTTGCGCGGTACATGTCCATAATCAGCGTCTGTGCCAGCTTGCTTCCCGTGCGCATTGCGGTGTCGAACTTTTCCTGCAATGCTGCCAGCTCTGTCACGCTGGCCTTGTCGGCATCGACGTACAGCATGCCCTGCAGCTTCTCCGGCAGCTCAGGCAGCACGTCGGCCTTCTTGCGCCGTACCGCAAACGCACGGTCAAGCAGCCACTTTAGCTCGCGGGGGCGGTCGCTGCCGCGCGTGTCGCGCGCACAGAACGGTGTGCGCCGCGGGTTGCAGTACCGGGTGGCAAAGGAGTGAAAGTCCGTGACAATTGTCGGGCGCAGCGCGTGCAGCAGCATGTACAGCTCTTCCGGGCGGTTGGGGCAGGGGGTGCCGCTCAGCAGCAGTGCATGCGGTGCAGCCAGCACAACCGGGAGCAGGGCCTGCGCGCGCTGCGACTCCCGCGACTTCATGTAGTGGGCCTCATCGACTACCACAACCCCGTGCCCTCCCGCCGAAGGGGGCTTGCTGTACGAGCACACCTGGACATCCTGGACGCCCCACTCTTCCAGGGCACGCCGCCAGTTCGTACACAGAAAGGCAGGGCAGATGACCACACCGGGCATGCGGTAATGCGCCAGCACGGCCAGCGCCTGCATTGTCTTGCCCAGCCCCATCTCGTCCGCCAGCAGGCACCGGCCATTGAACTGGTGCACAATGCGCCGCACGCCCTCTTGCTGGTACGGGAACAGCGTGGTCCACAGATCGTCGGGCACGTGCACGGGCTTGTCGGCATATGGGCGCGGCGCACGTGTTGCCAGCTTCACAAGGTGCTCGGGAACGAGGTCGTGCGGCACCTTGCTCAGCGGTACCTCCCACGCCAGGGAGCCCACACTATACGGCTCTAGTGAGCGCACCGTTGCCCCATTGGGACAATGCCCTGTCAAGCGGACGGCACTGGAGGATATCAGCTCACTCTTCATTTATATACCCCCGCCGCGCGGGTCCTTGGCAAACTCCGTGCCTGGTTTCTGACCAGTCACCATTGCCAGGCGCTCTTCCTTGCTGTACGGATCGGCGCCAGTCGTCAGGTCCGCCTCGTCCATGCCACAGAAGGTCGACATCTGCCGCTTGTACGCGTCCCACGTCACAATGCCCTTGTCGTACGCATAGGTAAGCTCCTCGACGCTCACGCGCGGCATGCGCTCAAATCGGATCGTGGCGTTGCGATCCTTGGCCGCCTTGGCAACGTTCGTCATCCGTTTGCGCTTTTTCGGCGGCAGCCCATTGTTGGCAACGTTGTACACAAAGGTCATGGCGCTGGCAAGACTGTGCTGCCACTCGTGCACGGTGCGCGTCATGGTGCAGTGAAGCATGCCTGCATCGTGACGAACGGTAATGTCGTGCATGCAAAAGGAGCGGGGCACACCCATCAGAACAAATATCTCCTGCTCAATAAAACGCATGCGGTCCACCAGCTGGTCGGGGGCGTGGCAGTCGGGGCCGCGCGCCACCTGCTGGCCAATGGGCAGCGGCGTGATGCTATCAATGGCGTTCTTGACGGCAGCATTGACGTTGTGAGACGCAATGCGCTCGCGCGCGCCGCCCTCCTGGCGGTCCCCCCCTGCCCGCAGCGACTCCTGCTGCGCCTCCAGCTGCTCCAAGGCGCCCTGGTTGCGCAGGTACGTGTTCATGCTGTTCTGCTGCACAGAGCTGGCATCGGCGTAAAAGTCGTACGTGACCTCTTCCGCCGGCGCGGTTGCCCCATCGTGCGTCTCGGTAAAGCACGGAGGCCGCGCGCGCGCGCGATCGGCCGATATCGCACAGTCCATCTGGTCACGCACAAGCTCGATCTTGAAGTGCAGCGGGCGCATCAGCGAGTTCAGGTCGCCCGTGAGAGACGGTGAGTAGCCAAATACGTCAAGCACATACACATGCGTCATCGGCACGTCTGGGCTGCCATTGTGCATGCGCGCCGGGAACACCTGCAGTACCTTGCGGTATTCCTTGTCCAGCTGCACAGTGATACGGCACATTTTCCAGGGCACCACTACGGGATCGTGCCCGGGCCGTGCACGTACAATGGCCACGCCGTACACCATGGCCTGCGCAAAGATGTCGCGGCCGAGATGCCGGTACACTTCCTGATCCAGGTCGGTGGGGCCGAGCAGTGGCCGCTCAAAGACGTACTGCTGAATGAGGTTGGCGCAAATGCGCACCGTCGGATACGTGTCGTACACCTGCCGGTAGGCGACCCCCTGGGAATGCGACAGGGTCGCCTCCTGTCCGTCGGGGTCAAGAAGACGTAGCATGTCGTAGGGTTGTACGCGTTTTTTTATACTTAAAGGTGTCCGTGCACCTGCCGATGATACCCCTGTTGCTGTCACTCGCCGCATTTGCACATAGCCAGCAAGGTATTACGGAGTGTCCCATTCACGTGGGCACGGCTGAAATTTCCAAGACATGGAAAATCGCAGACACCACGTGCACGTTTATCCTGGCAGAAGGAGTCACGGAGGTGGACGCCATTTCAATTTCGCGGTTCACGGCGCCACATGTAGCAGGGTGGATAGAAATTAACGGCCAGCGCATGACAGAGGATATTGCCGTCACGCCGCACGTAGAACCATTTGCCATTCTGCCGTCGTGGTCAACGCATAGCAACTCCAGTGTGCCCATAACGAACGAAATCGTAACTGTTTACGCACCGGAGACCTCGTACGTATCCTTTGGCATGGCGGAAAGCTTCTGGCTAGTGATGGGAGAGGTCGTGCGCGATGCGTACGACGCCCGGGAGGATGTGTACGATTTTCCCGCAGCAGTCATGTGGGCAGCACACGGTACCGCATTCGTAGTGTGCCTCGTAATAGCCACCACACATTACAGCAGCCACTGGCTCGAAGTGGCACTGTTGGCATGGATAGCCGTATGTGCCTTTGCAGACCTGGGGGTGTGGTCGGGGTGGGCATTGTCACTCACCGACGGCCACGGGGGCGCCGGACTCGCTGTGGTGACGGGTATGCGCGTACTGCTCCTTGCCTACCTGGCGTACACGGTGGTAGATACACCATCGCGCCGTCGGTGGTATGCCTCTAGCGAAGATAAATACAGATACGGTGGGGGTGCAGTATTGCTTGCTTACGTTGTAGCTATGCTGGTGTGGGGGTACCCGGGCCTTGGCGACTACCCGGAGCTTGTATGCGCGCTGTACGTCGCCACAGTTGCTGCAGTAACCTGGCTGCACCCGTTTTTGCCACTATCGGTACTGATCACACTATTCAGCATTGTGCTCAATGTAGGTGCTGGTGCACTTGCCCCGCTGTGCATGTGGTGGTCGTATGCGAAGCGCAGTCGTGCAAAAGCCACTGCATACAGGTGGGTGCACGGCCGCAAAGAGCCGCCGCGCCTACATATTAAGCACTTTGTCGGTGTCATCTATTTTATCTACACGGTAAGTGTAATTGCATCCATTGCGCACCCGGGCATGCGCAAATGGACGCTAGTCACAGTCATTTCACTGCACCTAGTCGGGCTCGCAAGTAGCTTTTTACCGTACCTAGTCGGGCGATCAACTAGCCCGGCTAATCCGTACGAACTCGTTAAGGACGTAGACTACCTGTGGATGTACTATACAGTCGATCTTTTACAGGTGTTGGTCCTAATTCTCCTTATCGCAGGAGAGAGCATTGATGCATTCGCCATCACAGTGGTCCTAGTAGGATGCGTGCTTTGCTTCTTGAAGCTTAAGCAAAGTCTTGATCAGCACGGGGGGACGTAACCGTTGCAGCGGCCGTCTCGCGCTCCGTCTGGTCACGGCGCTGCTTGCGCTTATGCATTCGGAACGCGTACGCGGACAGCACTACGGCTGCGAACGCCGGTGCTGCATCAAGCTCCACTTGACCAAGGAGTACCCCGTACAGCAGCCATGTTACCTCCACATCGCACGGCAGTACGTAGTCCGGCTTGATCTTGGCGGTCACCAGCAGAAGCACAATCAGCCAATGTACGGCGGATAGGACAGCGTCATTGGCCAGCGAGCCGTGCTGGCTGTACGTGGCGGAAGAGTAGAGTGCGGCAAATACGGCCAGTGCGATTGCCACATCGATGGACGCGGTGCGTTTGCGGATATCGTGATATCGCGACATTGTGTGTTTACCTATGGAGTTTCAATGGGACGTCCTAGACGAGCACCAAGGAGGCATGCCGGTGGTTCACAAGCGCTGCGCCCTGCTCAACGAGCTGTGCAAATCAAAGCGGCAGGCACGTGCGGCGGCCGCCATGGATGCCACCATCGTGAACAACCTTCATGCGTCCCACGGAAACTTTGTCGCGGTGCTAGACCTCAAGGACGTACAATTCCGGCCCTGCATCTACGCATTTGTCAAGGAGTCGCTGCGGCTCCAGGCGGCGCGCCCGCATCATACGTACATTGTCAACATGCCAACGTGGGGAGCCAAGGTGTTTAAGCTGGTGCGCAAGTGGCTGAACGACGACGATATTGCAGCGTGCAGCATACAGCAAGGGCCGTGGACAGGTGTGCGCCAATAATCAAATGCATAGGGCAATGAAGCTTGGATGTCACTGCACCCCTGACTTGGCACATCGGTGGTACGCCCGCTGCAATGACTGTGGGTGGCGGTTCAAGATCGTGCACTTGGTGCCGTCCTTCGGTGGCACGCTGGTCAGCACGACATGCCGAAAGGGGGCACGCGTGCCTAAGGAGAAGCTGGCTGCGTAGGCACGGTCCCGCTGCATCTGCACGCCCCGGCTGTGTGCCTGCATCTCAAGCGCGCGCATGTACAGATCAAATAGCCGTACGCGTACACAGTATACCTGCTATCAGCTGTTCTGGTCAATTTTGATTTGCATCGAACATGCACTACTGAATAGCACGCCATGTGCGGTACACCAGCCCGAGGATGACAGCTGCGAGGGCAGCTGCGATCGCGATACCCTGGTATCTCACGTAGCCCGGCTTGCAGTCCTGTGTGTACTTATCCGCGCGCAGGGTACCACTGGAGGTTGCAAACCTCGTTTGGTCCTGCCTAAACAGGCCCGGCTTGAACGCAAAGGCGTCGACACGGCCGTCCGCCACCAGAGCTTGCAGCATGTCGTCTATCGGCTGATTCGCTGGTTGTGCAAGCAGCGCCTGCGCAGCCTGTCGTCCAAGCGCAAGTGCATGTGTGCACGAGGAGTGTGGCGTGCCCACGATCCACGGGCTTTTTGTCGCCGTATCCATCCAGCAGTGGGACCAGCAGCGCCCTAGATACACAGCCGCATTGGCGGGCACGTGCTCGATTTCCGGCAGGATGGCGGCGAGCGCGTCCAGCGGCATGGTTGCCTGCACGTCATCCTCAAACACCAGCATGCGGCCCCCGTCCGGTCGGCTAAGGAAGTCTCGTATGGCCTTCTTGTGGCTGAGTACGGTGCCTAGGTCTCCTTGCGTCAGTGTCCCATTCGGCCATACGGTGGGGTTCCTGACAAGAGGGAGCCACATGACGTCCGGTATCTGCAAGTCTGCCACGACCTTTTCCATGTACGGCCGACGCTCCGGTAGTGCTAGCACGTACGTGTGCGTGAAGTACGTGGACCACTGTATCCCGTTCATTGGCCCGCTTATTAAATGGCAGTGCGCCGTGCTGCCACGGAGTTCTTATTCCGCCGTCTACCTGATCGTGTTCTTAATTAGCGGACGTGCAAGCGGGTGCCAGGTGCACGCGTACGCTGTCCTCGTCCCCGTACCGCTTTTCAATCATTAAAACGCATATCTGGCTGTCGTCCTTGTAGTAGTGTCCGTTCAGTGCGTCCAGCACAAACTTGGCCAGGTTGTCGGCATCCGGCTTGTACACGTGCATGCGCGGTGCCGACCGCTTAAGCAACCCTTTTGCGGTGCAGTGGCTGACGGGGCGCGCAAACGTGAACCGCAGCGTGCATCGAAGCGCGCCCGCCTGCATGGATGCCAGTGGCGCGCAGTCCTGTCGGCACATTTTCAGGAACGCCGCCTTCTCGGCGGTGCAAGGATCGTAGGTGCGACCGGCGCGCGTGTGCCGATGCCGCTTCTGTGGTGTGGGACGAAAAGGGACATGCAGGGACACGAATGTAGACATGTCGATGTATTAACCAAGTGATAGACAGGAAAAGTCCAGCAGCAGCCGCGGGTGCTCGCGCATGGCATGCAGGGCCCGGCTGGCTTCTTGTGGGGTAGTGTACGTAACATAGGCGACGACCTTCTCGCGATGCGCCAGCCACTCGGTTACTCGGCCATACTCGTCCAGCTGCTGCCGCAGTGTCGCCAGTGTCATGTCCCGAGGGATGCGTGTGATGCGCAATGTACATCCGCGCTGCTGCCGCGAGGTCATCCTAATATATGAATTGGACAAACTTTACGTGCCCCACGTCCCTCCCGCCGTACGTGCACGAGTGGGCCACTACCTTTTCCGACACATGGCGAAGCAGCCTCGAGCTGCGGGTGGCCGTGTTTGTGCTCGTGCTGCAGTTGGCATTCCTGCTGTGGGCAACCGTGCTGGTGCGCGAGGTGTCCGTCGCGACCACTACCGTGCTGTGTAAGCTGCTGGTTTACGGCTGCGAGGCTTCATGCGCAGCATCGACCCGCACTGGGGGCACTTCAGCGCCGCCATTGGCGCACGGCACACGCCACAAAACGGACGGGGGGCCACCACCGGGATTGCCACCCGGGCAGGGCAGGGATGGGTGAGGCCGTGCATCAGTAGCTGGTGGAAAATGGGCCACCACGGCCACGAAGCTCGGCAAGTGTCGTTGGGGCCCGCGGTACATTGGACACCTTTATAATTTGGCTATCTGTCACGTGATAGTCACGGCACAGGAGCACCGCATCTTTCAGTGCCCGGGTAACAGCGTTCTGCTCGTTGCCAGTCTTGTACGGGCCGGCGGCAAACACCGTATTGGCCCGCCACCGCGCGGCTACCACGGCGCAGAAGTAGTCAAGCAGCTTATCGTCTTTACTGTCAAGCACCATCTGGACATTGAGCCCCTGCAGCTGCGGCAGGGCGCGTGCTAAGTTTTCGCAGGCAATGCGCGCGTTGCCGGACAGGCCAGGGTCCATCACCTTGTGCCATCTTTCTTGGCATTCATCGTGCATTGCGGCATAACTACCACTTCCATCCAAATGCTCCTCGTACACGTTGCGAACCGTCGGGTGTATTAAGGTGTGCTTTAACTCACCGGCAAAGCGCGCCACCAATGATATCATGCGGACAATGGCAGTGTACTTGCCGCCTGGACCTTCTTCGAGTTTCCGCAATAGTGCATCGTCGTCGCGCATGTCTTTCCTGGCTAAGGCACGATCACGATCGACACGCATGGACCGCACCGCCTCTTGTGCCATCAGATCACGCATGGTGTTGTCGGGCGGCGGGGGCAGCGCGTCCTGCCTTTCCAGCGACTCCTGTACTCGTTTTAAAACCCCTTTTGTAGTATCAGTGTTAAGGGTACCTGCCCTTAAGAGTGCGTCCACTGACCTACGTAGCTCGACGTCCATTTCAATCTTAGCCCCCGCCAACTTATATCTCGGGCCCACTGATAATACAGCTGTACACGATGCGCTCAAAGGGTGTCGTGGGCTCAAACTGCACCGCCTTCGCCCGGTTGGCGTTGATTTCGGCGAGAAATGCCTGCGCGTCCTCTTCCGGCATGGTGCATGTATGTGCTGCCTGCATCTGCACACATGGCACAAGTGTGTTGGTGCGAAACTCGGCAAGGGTGCCTTCCTCCCCCGCCGTGCGCGCCTGCTCATAGACTGCCAATATTTCGCGCAGCATCTCCTGGTCGTCAATGGTAGGTGTCTCGTCGGCGGACGCCAGGAACGTCTCGACGATTGCCTGGAGCCGTCCACAGCGGGCTGACTGTAAAAAGCGATACGCGCACGATTGCATCATCTCCGGGTAGTCCGCGTCACCCGTCAATGAAACAAGTCGGTAGAAGTCACGTGTCAGTTCCTGCATGAGCACCGTCGTGGCCCCCGTTATAATTGCCTGCATGTGCGCGGTCGGGCGACTATCTTGAACGACGTTGTACCCTGTCTGCATTATCAGTAGTGGCAATGCGTTTATTATAGTGCAAGCTGGTCCTCACCCTTGCACGTGGCCAGAATGGATTCTAGCCGGGACACGGTGGTTGGGTCGGTGTGGTATGTCTCAATTAGATGCACGATGCCACCTTCCGCATCCTTAAGCAGCTTGCCTACGACGACCTGCTGGCGCATGCCATTGGCTTGCCGCATGATATCATCGAGGCGTTCGAGGGCCAGGCTGCGACCATCTGCCTTGAACCAGCGCCAGAGAAATGAAAAGTACCCTCGGTCAATTCCAAAGTAACGGCTGTCGGTGCACTGTAGGCGATCACCGGGTTGAAGCTTGGACACGACGCGCAAGTTGACCAGCACCAGATCCTTCGGGTCCATGTTTCGTATTGGTGCAAGCTTTATTATATAGATGCACAGTGCACGGATACGCGATTCGTGCCCCAGCGCTCGTTGATTGCTCGGTGCGCAACCTCCTCCGTCAGCTGCGACATGATTACCTCGTCTTTCATCCACCGCTTGTGGCATTCGCTGCACACTTTCACGACCTGCTGGCCCAGTGCGACATCCGTCAGCTCCTTGTCCCGGGTGCAGCAGTGAAAGCACTGGTGCGTGGCCGTAGTGTCTGTTCCATAGCTACAATTCACACATCGCATCGAGCCGCCATGGTAGCCAGCGGTAGTCAAGTGCATCACACACATACACCTCGGGCATAGCATGTACATCTTGCCATAAAAGACCAGCAGCTTGCCAAACAGATCAAATTCCAACAAGGGACAGTATCCGCACATCATGCTCTGCTGCGCCTTCCAATACGATCGGCCTGTGTCCGCGACATGTCGCATCCGCCTAGACTGTGCCGATGCCTTTTCCACGCGCTTGCCGCAGTACAGCACGCCGCTCTCGTCGTCGTAAATGACCTTCTGGTGACCGCATGCCCACGCGTTCCCAGCGGTATACGACTCGTCCACCACGAACGCGCGCAGCTGTTTACAGCAGGAGCATCCGTATACGCGCGTCGATCGCTCGGACACGCACGACCGCTGCTCCTCCAGGACGTGCACCGGCAGCGGGTACATGCGTATCCGAAAGCACATGATCCACGCGCTCAGGAACTCGTGCAAGAGCAGGCATGCGGTGTTGGGCATTGTACCCAGCTGCTTTATCTTGCGCCATGATGCTGCCGACGCCCTTGGCACGTACACGGATGACAGGAGGCACGCCACCTCGTCCGACAGCCCCACGCCGCGTGCCACGTCGGCAATAGGCACGTTTGCCATTACCAGAGATTGTATACGGGTAAATAATGCCATGCGCACTGGCGTCGTGTACATATTGGCATCTGGCACGCATGCCGCGCGCACATGATGTGCAATGGACTCAGCAGTGGCACACCTGTCGACCACAGGCGCGGGGCACTTGAAGCAGCGCACGTGAAAGATGGCACGGAGCGCACACGCAAACATGTTGGCCGGGTCTTGTGTATTTGCGTTCAGTGCTTGCCGCATGGCATTTGCCTGCTGCTTCACGCTCTGCACAAAACCCGACCAGTTGTAGTGGTCTTGCAGCACAGCGTGCAGGCCCGGTACCATGCTCACCGCAAAGGAAATGTACTCCTTGATGGCAATGAATACGAGGCTATAGTTGTCGTGCTGTACCCATTGTGCCATATGCACCTTCCCGATGCGGCTCGTGACGTAGTGCTGGTACAGCAGCAGCTGCAGGGGCACGCCGGCCTTGATGTCGGTGCTGTCGTACACCCCTAGCATGCTGGCGTGCAGCACAATGCAGATGAACTCGTATACCTTTGTATCCTTCAAGATGTAGCCAGACACAATGTCACTGAAGTTGCGCACAGAGCATCGCATGGGCCACGCTTTGTTCAGCACGTGACCGATGGGGTCAATGGCCCGGTTTGTGGGGCGCTGTGGCAGGTAGCACGTGCGCACGATTCGGTGCACCATGTTTGGCAGGAACTCGGCACGCAGGTGGTTACACAGCAGTGGCGGGTTGTCGCGGATCGCGTGCAGTGCCTCCTCCTCGGTCACATGGCGGCACGTGCCCAGGCTAACGGCAGCCGGCACGTACGCCGACACTTGCTCCGGCGTGCCGTGATCCAGGGTGGCCGCGATGCGCATCAGCGTGGTGCTGCTCCCCGACACGCGCCATAGCCGGTTGGTCGGCTCCAGGTCTTCGCTTACGAACTCAACTCTGCCGTAGGGGACGTCTTGGAAGGGGCGACTTTCTCGTCCAAAGTCGCCCGCCGACCTAAAAAAGGCCCCCGGCTTTCTTCCGCGGCGTCGTCGGGGTAGCGCAGACGCGCTTGCGACAGGCATCGCACCCCGTTTGACTCGTACGCTTTGAACGCCGATCGCACGTGCAGCACGACAGGTAGCGGCAGGCCAGTGTACTTGCCGCTGCTCACAATACAGTCGCGCACGTCGTATTCACCGGGAACGCCCACTAGGTTGTAATGATCGCTCAGCAAGACCCCCCCCGTTGCAATGTCGTTGCCGGTCTCTAATCGGTAGTATGCGTTGGACACTTCCTCTCGGCGACACAGCAAGCACAGGCTTTTGGAATCGCCCTCTTTTGCCCCAGGGTACAGAAACTCGCGTAGCACAAAGGGGCTGCTGACCAGCAGGGCCATGCCTTCGCAATCCTTGCCGCGTGCACACGGGCGCTCGCTGCCCACTGGCTCGCGCAAATATGACTCTTCGTAGGCACGCGGGCAGCATACAAGCTCCTGCGGTGGCGCATGGCTGACGTCACCCGCCGACTTTTGGTGCTGAGCCAATAGCGCATCTATCTGACTGTGGTCGTGGCCAGGCGCCATCAGCGCGCAAAGCCTCTCGTACGTCTCGCCCGCCTTGTTTTGCGAGAACGTACTGTGCGACGCTCGCTTACGTTTGCCGGACATCAAAATCTCAAATGAACACTTGGGTGAGATGTGCGCTGCCGCAGCAGCTGGGAGGGCGTACCAGGAGGCGGTAGTAACTCATTAGTAGCATCTGACGTCGAGCCGCCCCCTGTACCTTTTACCAGCGTGACCAATGTGGCGGGCGCCGCTGGCTGTACGTCGGGTGTGATGAACATGAGCAGCAGACACACGATAATTTCGATGGCCTGCAGTACCAGGCTGAACAAATACCGAAATCGGTTGTTGTGCACCAGTCCGTTGCACGCGCCGACCAGGCATCGCTCGGCGTAGTTGGTGGGCACCGTGTACGGAGAGCACATCAGGTCAATTTGATTCGGGCAATAGTTATGCGCGATCTTGAACACCTCGTCGCTCAAGATTTGCTTTGCACAACTGCTGCCACCCAGCATGCGCTGCAGATCGGCTTCCAGTGTATCGCTGGCGAACGAGTTGTCCATGACACATTTTCCACATGCCTCGGACTGCTGTAGCACTGTCCACAAAAACATAAAGCAGCACAGCACCAGTAAGACACCTACATGGCCCCGGTACACTTCGGTTTTTAAAAACGCAGTACCGTCGGTAAGGCGGTCGTCACGGCGGGCATGGCCCCAGCCGGCTACAACGGCCACGTACGCCCCCTTGAACTGGCGTATGTAGTCAATGATGAGAAACATTTGCACAACACTATCGGTGGAGTCCGTACACACGTACTTCACGCTGGACTGTGTCTCAACAATGGCAAGCGCAGCGTCGACTAGGCCGGAGCCCGCCAGTAGCAGCACGACCTCCCACATTCGTGACATACGCGAATTGTTCTTTATACTGTTTATTAGATTACGCTTTCAATGTCTTGCGGCGCTTGCCAGCCCCACCCTTCAGGCTTAAGGTTCGCGACGCGGATCCAGGAGGGTTGACATGTACAGCCGGCGCGCGGGGAGGCGACTGCGCGCTATACGATATAGGCGAGGCGGCGCGTAACACGGTGGGCGCTGCATCCTCCATCACCGCGTCTTGCGGCGCGGGCGCCACTTGCGCCACTTGTGCTTTTTCCATATTGCGCAGAACAGCCGCGTAGTCAATGTGAGGTAGGCCCTGATTGTCCGTGTTGGCTGTGCGACGCTGTACCATCGGTTTCGAAAAGTACATACCTGCAGTTGTAGGTAGTGCGTTACCCTTAATGCACGTACGCATCATTTGCTCAAATTCGGCAGTGTTACCAGTGTCCGCAAGGCACGTGAGCAACGCTCGCTGCTGGTTGTTAAGGTCGTCGTGGTCCATGTGCAGCGCAAGAACACTAGAAGATCCAATACGGTTATGCAGAAGCTCCTCGGCGTATACCCTGCCGACGTCGGCGTGATATTCGCGCATGTAGTCTGCGCCGTTGCGTACGTGCATCGGCCACTGGGCCGAATACGCAACACCATTCGTACCGGCGAGCTCGTTCATCGCCTCGTTAAAGGATCGCGAGTCTTGTGTGTCGTATATGCCCATTCAACGCCCGTCTGCTTTCTTTATATACACGATGTCCTCTGTAGCACACTACAACAGCGCCGCGCAGCTCGCACCTCGGGAGTGTGCGGCACTTCGAGCCAGCCATAGGGCAGCAAAGCACGCGTATATTAGCCACGCCGCGGATCTGGCGGCGAATGGCATTGCGCAATGCCATGTACTTGACTTTGCGTGCGGTAGGGGAGGCGATCTGCCAAAGTGCCAAGGATGCGCTAGCTATGTTGGGGTCGACAGCGCAGAGCTCGCCGTCGCGGAACTGCATCGACGCGCACGTGAAATGGGCATGGATGTGCACACGCATGTAGGTGATGCGTGCGACGTGCCTACAATGCTGTGCAACCTTGCACTCTGCAACTTTGCGCTGCATTACTTCTGCGACACGCAAGAGCACTGCACGCGGCTAGTGCGCAAGGTAGCAGCGTGCCTGCAGTGCAATGGCATATTCTGTGGCACGTACGAGCGCATTGGGTGCGGACGACAATTTGGGGTGGCAAGGCACGTTGTTATTGGCGACTGTGTCGACGCTGTGGAATGGCACGTGCCCTACCACCACTTCTTCGAAATGGCGTTACAAGAGGGCCTTGCACTGGTGTGGCATGCACCGCTGGCATTATACGACAGTAGAGCAGAGCAGGGTATATGGGTATTTATGATGCAACAGGCGGATCGTCGCCCACCGTGCGGTACGACACAGACAGGTTCAGCGACACTGCACATGGCACATCCTCCTCGAGCATGTTGCCCAGCACCTGATCTGACTTGATGTGGAAACCAAGCTTCGACAGGTCCGTCAGGGGCATGTGCTTCAGGACGGAATTGTCCAGCTCGTCCAGTACGCGATCCACGAGCGTGTTGGACACCTTGATCCAGCTGCCGTCGCGGACGCGTTCGTTGGGGACCGAGCTGCCAAGCGCCTCCCAGTTCTTCTCGATAATGTCAAGAACGACGTGATCCTTCTGCACATAGTAGTAGTCCTCGCCGGGAAACGAGACCACGCCCTGCCGAAGGGCATCGCCACTCCCCAGGTGCCCGTAGCGCTGCACGAGCTTGTCGTCGACGCCCGAGCTTGGGCTGTAATGCACAATGTCGCTGCGGTTGTATTCGTTGGGCAGCACATTTAGCACTGGCGCGTAGCCTGCCGGCACCAGATGGTCCTGCTCATCCGAGGTCACCCAGCCCACGCTGTTTTGCACGCCGCTGCTGAGGTAGTGCGAATCTGTGGCGCCACTGTTGAACAAATTAGCCGACACCATCAGGTTGGCAGCGACGTGGGAACCGATCGCGGTACTCTTGACCTCGGAAACGATCACTTTACCAGTGGGAAGGGCGCCCACAGGGTAGTCGCTCACGTTAAACACCACACCGGACTGGAGCTGTGCCGGGGTAAAAGCGCCATTGAGATTCAGGCTAAGTATACCGCTGGTACCGGGTTCTGACGCGGCATCGTCGTCCACCGCGTGAAGCGAAGGCTCGGCCGCCAGCGCCTCCTTCGCAAGCTCGCCGATCCCAGTCGCGTCTTCGATTTTAGCTTGGTTACGCACGATTGACATGATCGCATTGTCGTGGGAGGGAATTAAATAGTTAGCCAAACCTATTAACATGGGCAGGAGCTGGTTGAATGAATGGGTAACGCGGGAACAGGAAGGTATACACCCGTCACCCTCCTTGCATTGGCCATCATGTATTTTTGGGAACCCTTTGACGGCGGAAAAGGCTTTGCCGTGACAGGATTGGCAGTTGTAGTAGCGGCCATGATGTACTCAGTCATTTACCAGTTCGAAGAGGATGAGCGAGACGCCTTCCGCCCTGCTGAATATATACCGACCGCGCTCGTCATTGCGTCGCTGTCCGTTGTCGTGTTTCAGGACAATTCCCCGTGGTACCGGGCGTTTGACGATACTGCACTAATATTTCTGGTGTGCGGCCTTATAGGGTACGTTGTAGCAGAAGCTTCACGCACCAAAAAGGCTGAAGTGACGTACGCCGTGCGCGACATGATGTACGTGATTGTAGCGGCGGCTACCACCATCTCACTCGCCGTGCATCTGCGCGCGCTCACCTCACTATACGACGACCCAGTGGCGCAGGGTAGCTTTCACAACAGTACATCGTTTTTGCGCTGGACCACTACGACGAGCGCCTCGTACAACTGTTCCGGTACAGGCACATCAGGTGGGATCATTCTTGATGACGCAATGGACTACGCTAAGTGCCCACGGGAGCTGTGGAAACAGATCAGACTCGATGTACTACTGGCCACACAGGTGTTTATGATATACACGCTTACGACGCGAATGCGACACGAAAACAGGCAGGATCACAACGCCTTACTGATCGCGTGCGCTGTCATCGAGTGCATTGCATTTAGCGCTGCTGCCGTTGTGCAATTTGACAACATCGACGAGGTGTACACTCTGCATCGCACGGCCATGTGGCTCACGTTATTAGGAGGCATATTATCGCTGGCGCCGGTGGGTATAAAGTTGCATACCGCGTTTAGCCACTCTCCCCGCCGTGCGCAAACACTTGTAATCCATGCTGTGCATCCAAACAATCTGCACACACGGTCCAAACTCAAACTATAAACTTAGATAAACAGGGTATTGCTATCACCATGACCGACATCCAACCGCACATCGTAGTTGCGTCTGCCGTGCCGTCCCTCATAAAGGCCGCACTGTTCTACCCACTGGTGTACTACGCGCTTAACACGATTGCGTGTGCACCATATGGCACACTTGACCTCATGCGACTGGAATGCCACTGTCCGGCGAGCCGCGTGGGTACCCGATGCCAAACCTGCAAGGTATCCGACAAGGACAGGGGGGAGTGCCTGCGCAACACAGTAATGTGCCACGACAAGCGCATCGGGGCGCTATGCGACATCTGCCCGGCATGCCCGACCGATACGACAGAATGCGAGGATTGCACGGGCCCATGTAACAACAACCTGGGGTACTACGAATCAGGAGGTACCAAATGCAGAGCGTGCAATGCGAGCGACCACTGCTCGGGGCACGGCACCTGTAACGTTGACACAGGTCTGTGCGACTGCGCGCACGGGTATGCTTCCGCGTTTCTGTCTATGTCCAAGCAGTGTAATGTTGCATGCCCAGGCCTATGTGGAAACCCTAGTGCCGGTCACACATGCACGACAGGTGGTGTCTGCAAGTGCGCGGCACCGTTCTGCGGTCCGATGTGTACGCAAAACATGGCATACCGCGACGAAAAGACGTACTGTAGCAACGCGGGGTACACTATTATACCCTTTCGGCAAGCCGACAACAGTCAATGTGAATGTGATTGCTTTAAACGGAACGGGGAGCCGATAGCACAAGGGGACCGCTGCCAGCACATGTGCCCACTGGGCAGAAACGCCGACGTGTGCGGAAAAGGCAAGTACAATACACCAAAGCCGTATGACAGCACCAAGCAGAAGTGCGAATGCAAATGCGCAGGCGAGCACGAACCGCTCGAAAGTGGGCACTGCGACGACGAATGCAAAAACGGGGCGCAATACGGGCCCAATGGCGGCTGTGTATGCCGGATTGACAACCAAGACCCGGACACAGATTGTGCGGCTTGCAAGCAGTGGGAGGGATGGTACAACCCGCCCCTGTGCAAAGCCTACTGCGACACAAACACATGCGGACGGGTGGACGACGGTGCACATTGCATACCGCCGGCGGCAGGGGGATACGTCAAGTGCCAGTGCCCATCAGAAGGGCACAATCCTGACATCGAGCAGGTGGCCACTATAACAAACGTTGGGAAGGCCGAGATTGTTCCCTTTACGATAACGCTACCAGAAAAAACGGCCCGGCGCCAGTACATTGCAATACAGGCAGATTCGGAGGAGGCATTTGTATGGCGAGGCAGTGACGGCACGGACCTGTTCCATGTATCGACCACTGCCGACATACGGGCCGACACGTTGGACCTGCAGTTTTATCCTGCCGATACTTCCTATCACGTGCTGTACACCCCAGTGCCTGTACTATGGGACCAAAGCGGTCCTAATGCAAGCGTAATACCCATACAGGGTGCATCCGCCACAGCGGGCGTTGCAGCTGCAGATCTTTGTGCCGCCATGGACGATTGTGTAGGGTTTGACAGCGGCACCTTGTACAGCTGCATTGATAGCAGTGGCCTATGTGCGGGTGGCAGTGCCGACGAGGCCGGTGTCGATTTGTACCGGCTGGCACGGTCCGTGCACCTGAAGGAAGAATACGACTACAATTTGGAGCTGCACGAGGTAGTAGAGAAAGGGTGCCACAAATGCAAAGCGAACATGTATCCAAGTTCTGCTGTCGAAACAGATCCTTCCATGCAGTGTGCCACGTTTTGCACAGACGAGCACACATGTAGTGGGTATGGAACGTGCGATGCCTATGGCCAGTGCGTTTGTATCAACGACAATATTCACAACAATCGCGGCAACCAAAGCTGTGCCATCTGCAAAGACGACTACTACCCGGCGCCGTTTACGGAAATGCTGCTGAACGCAAGCGAGCCATGCATCAACAAGTGCATTGACGAGGCCCTGGACGACGGCGACGGCGAGCACTGGTACTGCTCGGGCCACGGGCAGTGTATCGGCAACGGGACGTGCCACCCGCAGTGCATACAGTTTGCCACGTCTGAGCCATCGGGGTGGTCGGGGGAGCACTGTGAGGTGCCGTGCGTGGCAGGCGCCCTCATCAACGGTTCGGAAGTCTGCAGCGGGCATGGCACATGCCTGGATAGCGCGTGTGCCTGCTATGAGGGTTACTTTGGCAAGCTGTGCGACGTCACATGCAACCAGCCCGACGAGTACTTTTACGTTGTGCAGCAGGACTGTGATGGCGAGTTCTGCCACGATCCGTGCGAAGGCCTGGAAGGAAAGTGCGAAGAAAACATCCCATGCGGTGGGGATACGGGAGAGTTTCTGTGCACGCGCCTCAAGTGCAATGGGCGCGCATGTACAACAGACTACCAGTATACGCACCGCGGAAAGACGTTTTATTACGAGCCGTGCAACGCGGCGATTGGTAACGAAACGCTGCTCGAGTGCACGGGTATCTCGGCAGAAGAGTACAACCGCACGGGGCTGAATGGCAACCGTATTAGAGAAGAGCACGGCATCTACTGCGACACGGGCACGCGTAATAGCCACCAGGGGTTTTGCAAAAAGGCACGGTGCGACTGCTCCGATGGCGACATTGCTACCATGGTCACCACCGATCCCGCCGACGACAACGACGACATTGCTGTCGAAACACTGACCGTAGCCGTCAACCTGGGCGGTAAGGGGTGCTATGTAGCAGGCTGCCGCTCAGCCGACTTCCCGGAAGGTGGCAACTTCAACAGCATGTGCGGGGAGTACGTTCCACCAGTAATTGGTGACCCTGTCGCCCTGTACGACGTACTAAACGACGAGGAGGGCGATGTGCTGCCCTTGCTGGAAAGGGAGCTGGCACGAGTGCAACAGCACTGCTCGCATGGCGAGTGCCTGCCACGGCGAGGGCAGCCTGGACACAGTCTGCAGTTTCCGGCGCCGGCTGGCGCACAGGCTGTGCGGGGGTACTGCAAGTGCAAGAACACCCCGCGCACGTCAGACACCTGCCAGCTCGACAGCAACCCGTACTGGGCACAGCAGTGCTGTGATTCGGGGTCTGGCGGCTCCAACACTTTTTTTGGCCGGTCGTGCACCGATGAGTGCAAGTGCGACCGCAAGCAGTTCTGGAAAGGATCGTGCGGTGGCGACGACACAAGCGCTATCTCGCTGGGCTGCAACTGCCGGATGGGGTACCACGAGAACTCACCTACGAATGAGCTGCAGGAGCTCTTCTGTGGTAGCACCTGCCGCACCCAGTGCAAGGGCATCGTGGACAACAACGGCGCATTAGTGACGCTTTCTGGCACGTATGCCGACACGTACTGCCCTGGGCGCGGGGCAAACACGGCGGTACACAACGCAAGCTGCTACGTGGGGCACTATCCATGTCACGGACACGGCCAGTGCAGCAGCAGCGATGGAACCTGCATATACGCCGAAGGCAACGTGCTTGCGTCCAAGGCCGTAGGGTCCTGCCAGTGCTGGGGCAGCGGCGTGGAGATGGAAAGTAATGCCGCCGAAACGCTTCCGCAGGTCGTTGCCCTGTACGGGGGGGAGGAAAGCTGTGAGCTGGAGTGCCCGTTTGCAGGTCAGCTGTCCAATTACTTTATAGAGCACTACGACATTCTCATGGCCGCCAACATACGCCTGACGCCACAGCATCGGGCAATCAAGCAAAGGTACTTCGACATGTACAGCGAAAAGGTCTGCTCAGGGCATGGGTACTGTACGTCTTTTTCCGACACTGCTGCGTGCTACAATGCAAAGGACGACACGTGCACGAACAAGACGCATCTGAAGTGCACGTGCACCGGCGACTTCGGTGGCAATGACTGCGACACAACGTGCGAGCTAAACACTGCCGCGTGGGGCACCAATACGCCATGGCAGTTTGGCAGTGCCGCAGGCAATGGGACGCTCGGCTCGCATCTGTCTACCTACTATGGTCTTTCCAAGTGCGGACCCAACGCAGAGTGCACTACAGGATACACATGCGGCCCCATAGACGACGGCCGGTACACAATCAGCACGTACGACACCGCTAAGGCCATGGTAGCACGGCTGACCGAATCAAACGCCAGTGCGACCAAAAACGCATTGTTCTTTGAGCAGTGGTCGCTTATGTTTGTTGGAGAATTTGGCAGCTGCGGCTCAGGGTACTACAGCAGTGTACTGCGCGACCTCGAAGGCCAGAACACGATATACGCGTTCGACCTGCCGACACTGGTACGGTGGCAGCTTAAGCGCACGTGCGACGCAGAATACAAGCAAAACCTATGGTCGGAAAGTGGGACAGCCTGGTGCTGCAAGTACGACGAGAGCGGTACAGAATGGCACGACGACACCGCTGCTAACTTTAACGGCTTTACACACGGCGGGTGCCCTGACGGGTACTGTCCCAACTTTGCCACCGGGCGCAGCTGCCGCACGTGCATATCGGAGGCGTATGAGACGTACCAAGGCGACCGCAGCAACACATGTCCGGTAGACTACAACGGCGCCGGGTACTGTGCCAAGTGCACGGGTACCCAAGACGACCACCTGGTGTCGCCGTTCAGTGACCTGCATAGTGCTGGTTCCGCTAGCTACAAGGCCGACGGCAAGGATGCCTGCGAGCACTGCATCAGCTACACGCGAGAGCTTTCGGGCGAGCAGCAGTACGCTGTCGCGGCGGCGGAGAGCCGCACGTGCAACACCGACCTACTTGTCAAACGGGGAACGTGCAATGGCCACCCGAATACGTACAGTGGTATTGCAGAGCAGCCTAACGACGTGGCCAAGCCTGCAGTGGGCTCGCTGCTGTGCGAAGGGGACGAACCGCACTATATGCTCGGATTGTGCGAGTGCGGGGAAGACTGGGAAGGCCCAACGTGCGCGGCACCAAAGACGCAGGCGGCGTGCGGTGATGACGGTGAACTCGTGTCTACAGGAGTCATTTCGGAGTACAGCGGGATGGACAGGCCCTACAACAAGTGTGTGTGCAAAAAGAGCCTGGTACCGGGTGTCAACGCTAAGACAGGGCACTACTGCAACGGCAATGCTGCGGGTAACATATGGTCATTCGCTGCGGCAGAGCTGGAACTTGGCGAGTCGATACAGCGTATACCACCTAATATGAGGGCACAGAAAGTTGTCTGCAACGACCCCACTGGCGCCACCGTGGCTGTCAATGGCCGCTGTGAGTCATGCGCCGACCCCTCGCTTGACCCCTACTCCATGTGCATCGAGTACAAAGCGTATGGCGCCGACGGCATCGTCGAGCAGCACAAGGCCCGTGTGCGCGACCGGTCCAACTGCGGCATAGCAACCTTGTCCCCGACGCCTAGTCCAACGGACAGCCCGACACCAAGCAGCTAATTACGCGATACCAGTCCACCAAACGTAGTTTCCTGCCGTATGTGCAGGTGAACAGGGGCAGGTGCCCCGGTATCAAGCGACGAAAGGTGTGTGGTCGCCGTGCACATGCGTGATCCGCATAATACAAAAAGGGCCTCATACTCGGACAGCGTGCTGTCGACCCATCGGTCCCGGACGACGCGCAGAAGATGCCCAACCGTGTCGCCCTTGTCGAAAAGTAGCTTCATTTGCAGCCCGTCGGGCAGGGTGACCAGGCACGGCACACGGGTCGGGTGCTTCTCGCGGACGCGTTCGAGAGCCATTCGTGTGCAGATTTCGACTCTAAGTAGTCTGTCCGACATTAAAAGACAATGGGCTGCTGCTGCACCAAGTCGTCCGCCCCGGCGAACAAGGAAGCATCCGAGGTGGAAACTGCTCCACGAGTGTCATTTCCCGTCGTCGTCACCAACCCCGTCAGTACGACCACCGGGTCCTCCCCTAGCACATGTAGCACCGTATCGACCAGCAGCGATGACGAAATACCGTGCGAAGATGAGTCGAAGGAGGACGGTCCTATGCCGCCTTTCAAAGCGCGCGAGGTGATCCGGCGTATGGTACTGCGGTGGACGACATCACACGCGCACCAGCTCAAAGACACGTCCGACGCACGTTCTCCAAAGCCTGCGGTGGTAGATCACAACGCTACCCCACGGCCTGTACTATGTGCACCTGCCAGCAGCGGCACCGACGGGTCCGACAGTGACCCATGGGATATTGTGCCCGGTGATGCTCTTTAATTATGGACTTCTCCTTTCCTGTTGCCGTGATATCCCTGGTGCTGCTCGCGTACGGTGTCGCGCTGTGGCTCATTGTGACGCGATGGCTGTGGCGCAAAGTCATCGATCGCCCGGCGGAGGCATACCCGATACGCCTCGTGGTGGTCGACGGTGACCAGCTAAAGTTCAAGGCGGGATAGTGTGTACCCTGTACACCTGCCGGACTCGAAGTGTACCACCAGTGCGCCGTACACCTGGCTGCGCTCGATGCGGAAGTGCAGCTTTTGCGGGGTCGATGCCACATCATCCAATTGCAGCCCCATGCGGCGCATGCCACGGCGGGACGCCTCATCGCGCGCGGTACCGGGTGCGAACAGGGCAGCGGCCTCGCGCTCAAACACGTCAATCGTGGCGGGCTGGTCAATGCAGATCGTGGTACTGCTCCTTTCCGCCGCGTGGCGTACAGCGTGGCGGATCTCGTCTGCTGCGTATGCCATGGGTGCTTATATGTATATAAACTATAGACTGGCAAGGTGTTATGGCAATTGACGACGACGTAAAGTGGCTTGTACAGATTTCTTTTATTGGGCTCACGTTCTTTTTGGCGTTTGGATGGCGTCTCAATCTTAAGCTGGGCAGAAGCGACAACGCTATTGACGTCAACCATAAACGGTACTCGGCGCAGCGCATGGGGCTACGGCAAAAGTCGTGGATCGACAAAGACAAAAAGGGTGTACACCTCATCGAGTCCGACCTGATACGGCTGGATGAAAACGCGGAAAATGCCCGAAAGGCGGCAGAGATAATTCAGGAAGGCGGTCCGTTCGTTTGCCCCTGGGGCCAGCATTGCCCTTTTGTAAACGCCAAAGAGTTCGACCTAGCCCCTCTTCACTACCTTGCAGGGGGGTACAGTAAGAAAACGGCGTTGGTGAGTGCAGATACCGAGACAGGTAGGACGGCGGATACGTTGGTGCACCGCAGCGTCCCTGATGCACCTGCTGAGGTCTCGGGCGCCTTGGTTAAGATTAAGGAGTACAAGTACGGCGACTACGAACACCTTAAAAAAGAGGAAACACACGCAATACAGGTATACCTTCTTGGCATACATGCAGAAGCAGCATCACTGTACACCGAGCGCCGCATTCTCGAAACCGCGAGAAAGCGCACAAAGACGGTCATTATACCTGGTGTCAATGCATTTGACGTTGGCAAAGAAAGGGTCCCCGGGCACGAGCTACGCCCAGACGAGGTACGGCTGCTGGTATTCTAGGTGCCTGTCATTTATAAGTAAAACGCACTCTGCCTTGCTCTATACACGTACCCTTCTCGTTTCATGCTGCGGTACACCGACCGCCACGTCGCCGATCGCATATTTGGGAACAGGTCTCGCATGTCCGCTTTCCGCGAGATGCACACACCGCCGTCGTTGGTGGTGATGACGTACCCCTTTTGCACTGCGATGTGCAACTTTTCTCGGAATTTCATCTCACTTTGTGACCACAAAATGTCATGTGAGGCTTTTGCGGCAGGTGGGGCATGTGGCGCTTTCCTTCGTGACCCATTTTGTGATACACTTGCTGCAGAACAGATGGCCGCATGGAAGGCGCCGGACGTGCATGCGGGGCTTAAAGTCAGTGCAGCAGACGGCGCAGCACAGGTCGTCGTCACTGCCTGTCTTGATTTTCTTGGCGTACGTGAGCCTGGGGCAGGCGGTGTTAAATGCGGCAGCGTCCGTCGTTGTGCGGGCGGGCACGGCGGAGTTCTCAAACTGCCAGGCCATAAAGTCCTGCAGCTCCTGCATCTCTTCCGTCAGGACTGTCGGCATGTCGAACTCGAACATGACTTCATGGCCATTCACATTGGCAACCACAGACAGATGTGACATCGCCATTGCTTGATTCGATGAGCTGAACAATGGCATAAATACATGTAGGCTTATTGATACTTTTTATGGTGAGGCAGGCGCATCAGTGCACACTCCTGTATAGCGCTGTTGTGGCGGTAATCTCTCGTACACTTGTAGAATATCAGGAGCAGTAGCATGCACACGCATACAAATATGTAGGGCAAACGGTCGGTAATGTCCATGTAGAGAATGGCGCACCTGTTTTCTCCGCACACGTGCATCTCCTCGGCCAGACTGTACACGGCCCGATTCAATGGCGACAGGCGCACAAATGCCTCGGCGATACCGCAATTGTCGTACTCGCGCAGGCTCATACGAAGGTGCGGCCGTGTACACACCTCGCTGTCCAGCAGCAGCTCGGCGGCCGCGTAGCTCTCGCCATGCTTGTACCAGTGCAGCTGAAAGTGGTGTGCCTTGCTTACTGCCCATGCTGCAACAATCAGGCACGTGGCCGCTCGACCAAGCATATACATGTAGGCGGTTCCTCACGCTAAGTAATGCAAATAGCGTTTGGCCGCAGGCTCAATGTTCTTTGCAATCATTGCTGTATTCGCCTTGGGCAGCGCCTCGCGCACCGCAATGTCAGCAAGATAGCGTTCGCACGCCTCGGCACCAAGGTTCCCATATGCAAGAAGGATGCATTTACACAGCTCATGCAGGCTGTCTGTGCCAAGTGCAAGGCCAACACTGGGGCCGACACCATGCACAAGCATGGGGCTCAGTACCGACATGCGCTGTGGATACCCGGTTATGTAGGGTACCTGCCACTGGGCCGACATGCACTCAAGCAACCTGTGCAGAAGCATGGTGTCGTACATCGCGCCGTGCAGCTTTGTGTCGTCGACGGACACGTGACACGCGGTGCACAGCTGCGACAGACTAAATCCATTGCAAGGGCCTCGGTGCCGCATGTGAAAGCGAGCATGATGCAGGCTATCCATCACCAACCAATTATTGGGCATGCAAAAGTTGCACCGGTGCATGTGGTGCAGCAGCACTGGTGCATCGTAGCGTACCGCATTGTGGCCAATCAGCACAGGCGCGGTACTGTATCCTTCCGTCTCACGGTGGACAAATTCAAGGAAGCCCGCCAAAACTTCGGAGCAGCTGGCGGGTACACCGGCAGTGGGTGTAGCTCCCATCTCGACGTACGCAGCCTCGACGGCGGCGGTGCTAGCAAGCGCAGCGCACGAGGCATGGTAGCTTGACTGCGTGCGCACACTGTATGCCGCAATCTCGGTCAGATGCGTCGTGTGCGGATTTGACATGTCTCCTACCCACTCGCAGTCAAATACGAATAGCGTTTCAGGGACATCGTCTGGATCGGACATCATGGTCGGCACAATGAAACGAGGAAGAGACGGCGTGGTGCGTGTCCAGCCCGTCCTTGACGAGCGCACGAAGGCACTGCGTGAGCTAAACAACCTCGTGTCGCCTTTGTTCTACGCGTCGCTGCTGCATCGGGAAGATGGTGATCTGTTCAAATTGCTTCGGGATCTACGGGCGAGCCTTCCGCATCAAAAGCAATGACCCTGCGGCGGCACGGGAGCCCCGCGTTGGATATGAGATCTAAACCAAACTCCTGCCGTAGTAAACGACGCCATACCGCCCCATTGGGAGGCAGCCGCTCATCGGGGTGATACTCGTCCTGCATGACCCGTTCGATTGTCCTCCGCACATCTCTCCGGCTAGAGCAGTAGCTAGGCCCGAATATGTAGTACCGCTGAAATATACCAATAGCAGCTGCCAGCTGAAGGTCCTCGTTAGTATCGATGCGGCGCGCGCGCAGTGCCTGCTGCATAATTCGTATCTCTTTTTCATGGCCCTCGCACCGCTTACATCGGACCGCAACGGAGCTGTCAAGCCGCATACGGATCTGCGCGTCTTCCGCACTGAGCATGGCGTCCACAAACGTGGTCGAGCAATTGTCGCCCGCAACAAACACGTACTGGGACAAGTACCGCTCGCGCGCCGCGATAATTTCATGATCCGACAGTGGCCCACGACAGAACTGCCAGTCGTCCGCTTTCTCCGTGCGCAGCAAGGCGAGCGTCGATTGCCATTTATCTCGGTCGCCCGCGTACTCCTGCAGCAGCGAATCACCGGAAGACCCGATGCGCCGACTGCATCCCCGTAGCCACGTCATCCAGCGCTTGTCCTGCTCAAGGATGTTATCTTTCGCCGATCGCTGCATTCGGGTTATGCCATGTACACGCCATCTATGCACATCACCGACACGCCCGGCTGCCGCGGGGGAGGGCCATGCGATTGGAGATCGTAAATGTCCACATCCCCTTGCACGGCGGTCCTGATGGCAGGCTCTGCCGACGAGGCACTGTACGACACGCACTGTGCCGCAAACGCCTTTTCCACGGTGTCCATGCACGGAAACGCGCGCCACGACGAGATCTTGTCGGCGCAGCTATGGCAGTTCATCTTCCACATGAGCGTGCCGGTGTTCACCACAGCGTATTGATGGTTGCTCCTGTGCTTGCGATTGACGTGCTCGCAGACCTGCAATTCTGCAAACGGCACAACACAGCGGTCATGCCCGCACATGACCGGAGTACCGCCGGCCGCCAGTGTTGACACCAGCTGCTGAATATGAGCCGGTACCGGGAGATCGATGCCTTTGGAGATCGTTTCGGTGGGGTACACAAGCTTGCGGCCTGCCACAGGCTGCTGCACGGTGCAGGTCGAAAATGTCGTATAGTCGACAGGCTCAAAACGGCGCAGTGGATCCGTCGCCTTGGAGCTGCCGACGCACCGCCAATTCTGTCCTTGTCCCGCGTACGGCACCTTGTCAACCTCGTGTATGCCCGCGCACGCGGTGCGCACAAACTGACCTACCGCCAGTGCATTGACCCAGCACACGCTGGCACACGCCATGTGCACGTGCCAGGAGCACTTGTACCTACCGTCGCGGCTGCGACCGGATGCACTCGCGCGTGCAACGGACACCTGTGTTTCATTGTAGGTGCTGCTCAGCGCCTGCCGCACGTGGGTTTCAATACCATTGACCACCTTGGCCTCGGCATCGGCAGCTGGCTTGTCGGTAGTGTACCACTCAATGTCCAAGTACAGGTTGCATGGGCCTGTCAGCACCTCGTAGAAGTGCGAGGACTTCGGACTGTCGGATGTTCGCGCCCACGCTGCCTCCGTTGTCATGATCCGAAAGGCACGGGAGCGGTTGGGCTTTTCCACCGCATACACCTTCTCACCCATTTTGCCCTGCTCGTCCAGACGTCGGATGGCCGTGGCCAGCATGATCACTCAATGAGCCTTCACTCTTTAATACAGAAATGGATCGTGCACGCGCCGTCTTGCGATTGGCAATTGGCGACCAGGCAGAGGCCAACGTGTACCAGGTACACGCTACGGACTTGGACGCATACATTGAAGCAGCGTGCAGCCGTCCCTGCGATGGGCTGCCCTGTCCGCGGTGTGGCGAGCGTACGGCACAGATCGAAATGCTTCAGACAAGATCGGCAGATGAGGGCATGACACCGTACTTAGTATGTACACTTTGTGCGCACCGCACGATGTTCCGATGACGCAGATCGTAGTGCTGGGCGACAGTGGCATTGGCAAGACCGCGTTTATGATCACAGCGACTGGCCGGTGCATGCCACACAACGTGTTTCGATCTATGCAGGTGGAGACGTTCCGCATGTGCAGCGCAGCGTTCATAATCGTGCCAGGAGCAGCTGACCCGAACATGCTGGGCCAGGCGTGCGATGGCGCAGACGGACTCATCGTCCTGTGCAAGAGAGGCGGCAGCAACCGGGCACGGGTGTGGCTCCGTAAGGTTGAAAGCATGTCGAGCAGCGGGCTGCACGTACCGGTCATTGTGTGCGCCCACGGAGACCATGGCGAACACCGGCTAATAGAGGAAGACATGCGGCTGCTGCGCCGCTACCCTACGGCGGAGTATGCGTTCACGTGCCCTGCGTGGCCAGAGGGCATCAAGGACTGCGCCAACCGCATCGTGCATCGGGTCAGACGGACACCCACGACCCCGATTCACTGCGAGACGTAGTCTTGTCGATAGCGCGCACAAGCTGTACGACGGACGTGGATGACTGCACGACGGGTACGAGCGTGCCGGATGCCGTTGTCGTAGACAGGTACGCCCGGGAGCACGAAAGGTTGGCTCCGGCGTACACGGACCTCGTCAGTGCGATCACGCAGCGGTCCGTGCCAAATGCACTGGTATAGTCCGATGGGTCCATGTCGCGCCTCCCGTCCCAGCATACGACAACGACCATTGCCTCATCTACCACAGCCTCGGCAGCCCACGCATCGGCAGTGTACGCCGGCGTATCCCATATGTGCCAGGGCACTCCATTCACGTCGGTTCGAAGGCAGCTTGCCGCAAGCGTCTCGTTGTACACGGACCGAGCGATTTGGGGAAGGCCGCTCAGCATGTAGACCAGATGCGTCTTTCCGGACATCGGCGGGCCGACAACGGCAATACTCACCATTTGCCGGCGAGTAGCGCAAGAGCATGCGCGACGGTGCACACCTCATCCAGCCCCAAAAAGGTCACCGGCGGGGCGCTGCCACTGTGCAGGGTAATAGGGTAGCTGCGCGTCGTATGCCGTGTGCTGCCGTCGTGCTCGTCCACACAAATGCCAGTCTTGCTGCCAGTGACAGCTACCTCCGGGTTCACAAGCTCCAAGCCACGTGTACACAGTCGCATGGCATTGTACATGTACGGGTGATTATCGACACGTACTTGCGGGGCCAGTACGACGTCTTCCTTCGTGCGCGCGCACTCCGCCTCCATGGTGCGCAGCACGCGGTACATCGTGCGCTCGTCCGCGCGAGACATGTCAGCATCGATGGCCGCCGCTGGTGCGACGCTCCACTTGCCATGGTACACCACGGTCTGTGTCGACACGAGCGAGTCGGCGACCACCATCCATATAATAAAAGCAAGCACAACCCACATGGTGCGCACGATGCTCTTGTCGTACGCGCGGCACTGCGTCTCTATTGTCCGCATCACGCGCTCCACTACTGGCACCGGCCGTCTTCGCATACCCGAATGCACATCTGCCATATCACCGCTTCCTGTATAAATAAATGAGCTACCACAGACGAATGCCACGTAAAATAGTCGTATGCTACCTTCGGGCCGACTCATCGGTACTGCAGGATCACGTGCTCAACCGCCTTGCCGCCTACATGGCGCCTACCTACACGGGGTCGGACGGCAAGCCCATAGTGCACGTGGAGCTATTTTTCCCGAATGAAAACGACGAAAGCAACGGCATGTCAGCTGGCATTTGCTACGGTGGCCAGGTCTTCATGCACCCAAAGCGCTTTAGCCGCACACACTGGGAGTTTCATTCCGTGCCGGTGACCTCGCAGCAGTTCGGCCAAGCGAGATCGTTCGTGGAGTCGCAACGCGGGGGGGCGTTCAACATGCGCGGATTCTTTGCACCCAGTGCGTGCAACGTAAGCCACGGGGCCCGAATAGGCGCCGCAGCGACACCGCGCCAAAAATGGTACTGCAGCGAACTCGCTGCTTACACACTGATGCACGCAGGGGTCATTGGGGCCACAGACGCCCACGAGGCCAGCAGCCACCCCAATGCAACGTACCATGTCATTGACAGGTGCTGCGACACGTTTGTCGACTGTGCCAGAAACCTTACTACCACACGACTGAGCCTATGACATCTGTCCGCCGGTCCCGATATGCGCTTTTCTATCATTGCACCCAGCAGATGCAAAAGTCCCTGGAATGGCGCGTCACGCCTCGCAGCAAGCAATATGTAAGTATTGTACCGCCAACGACGGTTCCTGGCCTCGTCACAGTCGCCCAAGCCGCACACGGCAAACTATCGCTTTGCCTCACCGAGCAGCAGAAACAGGCACTCTTGCTATGGACAGAGTTGCTGCCAGATACCGTGCTGCGTCCCACGGCGTGCGACACGGGCAGGCTCGACTACACAGGACCGTACACCGTCGTTGACAAGGCTATGTGCACGACCCAGGACGTACCGTGCGCTGGCGAAACGGTACTTGTTCGCGTGACGGCTTCTGTGCGTAAGATGGGGCCTATCTACAAAACAGTTGTTCAGGTGGTCGATGTCCTGCGCACCGATGTCGCTCCAGCATGAGATGCACCGGTGCTGCGAAGCCGAGCGCCGGCGGGACGGACTGTACTGCATGCTGGTAGACGACACGCACGACACGCGTAGCAAGCTTGTCCTGGGAATACACAAGCTGGTTCGCACGCAAAGCACACACCCGGCCATGTCGAAGATGTGTGCAGCGCGCACACCTCTGCTGGACAAGGCCGTGCTTCTCGCCGCGCTGGCTATTGAGCCGGATTTCTTTGGCTACATAGCAAAGCTAGACAACGTGTGCGCATCAGCCGTCTCCGAGCTTGTGGCCAATGTCATGCCGGACCTGCTGCAGAGCGTGCTTGACGGCAACATGGGCATACCAAAGTTTGTGTCCGAGGCCATACGCGCCTACGTCCGGCTATAAATAAATGTTTTGCATTATGGGAATGAGCAGCCCGGATAGCGGTGTAGTAAGAAAGGGGGTTCTACCAGATCTGAAGCGCCGAGGTATGGAATCTGCGCGCGCGGAACAACAAGCCTACGAAACGGCGGCCAGGGGGGTTGACGCTACAACGGCTATGCTTGGCCAAAAGGCAGCCGACAGGGAAGCTCGTATTATGGCCAAGCTTCGTGAACGCCTAGATATAACGCGGGGCAAGCGGGTCACGCTCGTCGGCGGGACGGAGGTGACACGCACACTCGTGGGGAAGAAAATGGGTGTAGTGCAAAGTCTCGCGTCGGCAGCTAGTAGTGCACTGCAGGACAACGAGACCGCTGAGCGAATACGTGCGGCAGGCTATGCACTTAAGGAGCAGTTGCTAGGGCGACCTCCAAAGCAGGTCACCCTTGTTGGCCGTACGGAGGTAACGCGTACACTGGTCAGTGCCAAGCAAACGGCAACTGATAAAGGGTGGGCAACTGATAAAGGGTGGGCATACTATCTTCAATGGATCCCAGATAGCAACAGGCAAACACGGGCGTTCTGGAAATATTGCAACGATAAGAATTTACTGAATTTGCTGGGCATGGCCCTTTTTGTGTACACTACCTTATTCGCGACAGTAGCGGCATTCTTAGGCGCGCCCTACGCACCGCCTATTGCGGCAGCGTGTGCATGGGGATTTATCACTGTGCGTAAAGAAGACCCACTGGAGTACGAACTGTGGGTCATGGGTATCGCAGGCGGCGAGTTTGGGGCAGCTGTCGCTACATGGGCACATAGCGAATGGTGGCTCGTGACAATAGTGGGAGTACCTTTTACGCTTGCTTTTCCCGCCCTTGCTAACACGGCGTCAAAGTACGTCCGTTATGCCATCGGCCCCGTTGTCAACACGGTAGGTCCGTACTTGGGAGGC
>VMHT01167551.1_pt1 | contig 50163 bp, 78 predicted proteins | sample 4693611 | NCBI WGS metagenome assembly VMHT01 (sample SAMN12280063, study PRJNA550983) | marine metagenome | isolation source: seawater sampled from same location over 5 years 0.02-0.2 micron viral filtrate | place: USA: collected off the coast of southern California halfway between the port... ... | reverse complement strand
TGAAAGAACAGTTTCAAGACTAGGTCCGGCTGACACTACATTAAACCAAAATGATATTGTCCAATCATCTAAACGATTAAACTTATTGAATTCTTCTGTATGTGGTATTTCAATAAAATCTGTTTCTTGAAATCTTCCAGCAAACCCAGATGGTTGTTCAAAATCTCCGGAAGTGACAATACCCTCTACTAATTGTATTCCTGACCCGGAGGCAATTTGTATAGTGTCATTTAATATATAAGGAACTGTTTCACTTAAAGAATCAGTTAATTTCTTTTCTGATTGCCTAAATTCGTTGTTAAAGGATAGATATAAAAAGTTATTACTTGCACTAGCAAAACTTGAAGTTGCTATTTCACCATCTCTTAAATTACCTTCTCCATCATCTTCAATTGTAGTAACAACATCACCTATACCAGTAACAAATGTAATAGAATTAGGTTTTATTTGTTCTCCTACTTCATTATAAGGACATGAAATTGAAGAAGCCGATACATGAAGTATTCGTTTAGTTTTTGAATTAGAACAATGTTCAGCCCCATATGATTTTGTATTGACAGGATCTTTTAAATCATACGTTACATCATTATAATATCGGTGTCCTATTGCACGATATGCAACATATTTATTTGTTCCGTCTGCATTAGTTGGATATGCTGTATTAGTTCCTACTGCATCACCTGTAGCCGGATCAAAAATATCTATACGAAAATCGCCATGGACTCCTGAATGAGTGACAAATCCAGTACCAACGTCGGACATTCTATATCGTTTATATGATTTGAATGGTCGTTGATGTATATCGATTGGCTTAATATCATTATAAGCTTTTGGCATATTGAAAACCCTCTAATTTAGAAATCAAGTTTTACTCGTATCAATGCCTCTCTAGTATAATTTTTTAGCAACGGTTGACTTAATTTAGCTACTGCTAATAATTCATTTGAGTTATTATACAACCCAACCGTAGTAATATATGATTGTGGATTATTAACAAAAGAATCATATGCAGGTCGCCCTTCTGACCCGGTTGTAAAAGATGGATTATTTGAATAATTATATTGAGTACTTTTAACACGGCAGAAGAAGTATGAAGCTTTAGTACGTTCAGATGCTCTAGCTTGAATTCCACCATTTGTATCAACTCCAGAAACTTGATCAGATCCTGATACTGAAAGGAATAATTTTACTGGATTATCTCCTTGTACTTGTGAACCAGTAACTGTATTAAAACTTAATTCAGTATCTAATGTATTTCCATTTAAAACAGCAACTCCATATTTAGGAAATAATAATCCAAAATATGTTGGAGATGATTGATTATGTACATCTGTACCTCCATCAATTGAACCTGATATTAAATTATAAACAGGACCTCCAGAACCTACTGTTGCTTGATTAAAAGATGAATCATCAATAACTTGGATAAACTCATTATTATGAACTCCACCTTTGTTATCAATCATAACAGCTGAACCAGTATGAGTAGCATTTACACCTTTATATTGTCCGCCGGTCGGATCTGCAGTACCATCTGGTCTTGAACCTGATAAGAAAGCAAATGTAATTTCAAAATTACCTGGATCTAACTCCTCACGCATTCTAGAACGATTAAAATTTAATATATATATTGAATCTGTATCTACTCCGTTTATTGTAAACTTTTTATCATCCGGTTCCAATAATAATTGTGCATATTGTTTATAAATAGCTCTAGATGGAGTATCATTATTTAAATTTCCTGTTAAATCTTTTGAACCCGATCCTCCAAAATGTCCATAAGCAATACTTAACTCTGAATTTGCTAAACTTGTCTTTGCTGGATCACCACTACTAAAAAGTTCTTGATAATAAGTTTTTTGAGTTGCAGTTAAATTAGATGAAGTAAACATTGAAACAAAACTACCAGTATTACCAGCAAACAATCCCGTTGTTACTACTTCTTGTTGTCCCCTGATAACATCACCAGCTGCTTCATTTTGATCTAAAAATGTATATGATCTTTGTCCAAAATCTTGTGCTATCGATGGACCAGAACCTCCTGGACCAGCATTGGATGCATTATTTTGAGCCTGCAATTGTGGAGCTTTTTGCTGAACTGCCATTTGTAAATTATTTGTGCCTAAGTATGCCATTTATTTTTCTCCGTTATCTTGCTGCTGTTAATGTTTGAGGTGCTGAACCATCATATTTCTTCACTGTAAATGCAATAGTAGCTCTACCACCTGTTTCATTTCCAATAACTGTTAATGTAGCACTCATATTAGAAACTAAATTAACTTTCGGTACAATTGCAATTGACCTTGCAATTTGTGTTAATGATCTAGATGACTCATAAGCACTAACTTGATTAGATAAAGACGGGCCTCCGGCTGCAAATACTGATGATAAAACTTGCAGATCAGCAACATCTGAATCTGATAATACAAATGTATATCCTAATCCTTCATTTGCACTAGGGAAGTTCCTAGTCGAAGGATTAACTGTATATGATTGACCATAACGTAATTGACCGCTTGGTACAACAACATCAATAATTGGAACTCTTCCATTATCACCAAGCCCTTTTGGTAATGTCATTAATTTATATTTCATCATTTGTGTTTCATCAGGCAATGCCTCTGTTATTGGCATATTTTCAATTGCAGCTCCATAATAAGCTGATCCTAATGGATGATCTGGATTATATAAATCATAATCGATTTCATCATCTGCTAAAGCAAATTTTGTGATTTGAAATTCATCACGTCCTCTTGCTAGTAATTCTCTACCTTTTTTGGTCAATATTGCATCGACCGTAACTGTTGAATTATTTAAGTATCCCATTGGTTTTTCCTCTATTTTAAATAAATATGCTAATCAATTGATTTATCTAATTATTATGTAGCATTAAGTGGTGCTATCGGAGTATCTTCAATAGTCGGCGATGATGCACCACGTATTATAATATTAGTTGGACTAGCAAATTTTGATATTTGTGCACTTGATGCATATGACATAAGATTTGGATTCACTTCAAATACTTCGATAATAGGAGCAAATCCTAATGCATCATATGGAGATGGCATATTAACACCTGGACCGGATATTCTTGATCCTAAAAATTTAACTCTATCTCTCATTAAATTTTGATCATCCATATAATCTGCAGGACTAAAAGATGATGATTCAGGTGGCTGTCCTGTTGATGCACTATACTCTAAAGTTGTTATTTTCTGAAACTTATCTCCAGACCCTGTCATGTAAAATAATGTTTTAGTTTCAAATATAGTACTCTTTCTTTGTTCATCTATATAATCAGCTAAAAATGGTTCTCCAACTTCTTTAATATCACGAACTAATTGAACCTGATCAACATTGATTCCCATATTTGCAGTTATAGGAACATAAGAGAATCGAGCTGTTACATTTGTCCTTGGAGCAATATGTACATTTTCAAAAGTCAATGTAGCCATACTAGCTGAATGATCTACAAAATCAGCTGTTACTCTAACTTGTTGTACAACCGTATGTTGAATTTCCGGAACATAAATATCACCAATTGTATTTTCAGATCCAGTATTAACACAACACACTCGTTTACTACCGGCAAAACCTGCCGGAATTGCACTTGCAGAATATTCTCCATTATCATTGTTAACTGTTGTTATTATTTCTCCATACATGTAAGATTGAGTCACATTAGATGATGAAGCAGCATTTGTATTATAATGCCAAACACCTAAATGTAAATCATTGATTGTTTCTCTTTGTGTATAAGTATTGAATTGAGCTGCTATCTGAGTTGTTTCTTTATTTTGGAAAACATAGTCCGTAAATCCCATATTGGCTAAATCAGTATTATTTAAGAGACCATACACTCCTGCATCTTTTTTAAGTGATTCTGAAACATGTCTAACTGACAATCTTCTTGTAAACGTTCCTGGATGGTTATACACTCCACTTTCCCAATTATCATTATTATTAGGAAGATGTGTCAATTCATGTTTGTGTTGTCTCCTTGTATACACAGCCATCATTGAAGAAGTTGCCGAAGGTAAATTATCATATGGATTTTTTTCTGTAACAAAATAATCAGCACTAGCTGTATTCTTTGCTCCGTCTAAATCTGCAAAATGATTTCCGTTATCTGTAGTTCCTCCTGTTCCTAAATGATATGCAAGGTCGGATTCAGCCAAAGAAGGAGATCCGGAAATACCTCCCTCATATGTTAAATATAATCCAGAAGCTGTTCTAGCTAAATTTCCTGGATTCATTTCATATTGTGGATTTTCTATCACCGGTGGTTTGGTAATTCGTACCTTTGATCTTTCAATGGCATTTGGTTCAATTAATAATCCCATTGCATCATCAACTCTTTCTGCCAACATTTGTTTGATTTGCTCAAATAAAGAAAAATCAAATTGACTAAATATTCTCATATAAGCATTCAAATCATTTCTGTCTGAATACTTTTTCCAATATTGTTCTGCAAATCTATGAAGATCTGGATAATGATTATCATGTGTATGACTTGGGTCTCCAACAAAATCATCTAATTCTACATCACCTATTTGATTAAAAATATCTTTATTGATTTGATCTGACGGAGCATAAAATAAACCTAATTTATTTAAATCAATTGAAGCAAAATCAAACTTAGATCTTTCTCCTGATTTTTCATTATTTAATCCATATAAAAGTCCATTATTATCAAATCGTATTTTTTGTGATTTTGGTAATGTAGCACCTAACGAAACACCTTGTACATAATACGTTTCTTCTACGGCATCATAATTGCCTCTTTCTGAATTTAATGGTGCTGGAAAATTTGACATCGTAGCAAAAGAACTTCCAGAATTAATTAACTCTTCAGAACTACCACTATGATATAATAATTGAAAATCTAATATATGTTGTGCCGGATGTGAAGAAGATAAAACTTTATATCTATCTAATGAATGGTCTACTGCATTTAAATCTGTCCCTAATGGATAATGTCTAACCAAAGTATCAAATGAAGAAGTTGCATTTAAACCAGAAACATAAGATGTAGGATTCAATGTATGAAGATCAAATGCTTCTTGTCCTATATCTTCTAACCATTCTCGATATTCTTGCATTGATCCACTAAATGACATCACATTTGGCGTATTGGTATTTGCATGCGCAATGGAATTATCTCTTTCTAAAAATCTTCGAAGATTGGTATTCACTCTAAATTGATCATTTGTACCTCCTACACCAGGAAATCCTCCTATAAAGGATCTAACTTGAAGTCCGCCTGCTGCATTAGGAGTCGATCCCCACCCGGGATGGTGTCCAGCTATGGTTGGAGTATAAGATGCACTAGTTGAATGAACAATTTTGCCAGTTATATAATCAGATGCTTGTTGACATTGAACATGATAAGTTGTATTTATATTATCTGCTCTATTATATATACCAGCACCTGATCCTGTTGCTGTAAAGAACCATCTTACGTTCCAAAAATTGCCATCATATAGTGGAACCCAATCTGTAGATCCTGTAGAAGGAAAACTATTACCTGTACCTCTTATATGTGAAAATACCAATCTACCATATTCATCTGAGCCGGAATATGATCCTGTATGTTCAACAGCTAATTGCATATAAGTTCTTATATCTGATCCATTGGTTAGATGATCTTTGGCTACTGTATGCAATAACATGTTTTCTTTCACGCCAGGCTTGAATCTAAATTCTACTGTTTGATGAGGTATGTCTTCACCCGAACCTAATCCAGGTCTTTGAAACCCCCAATTACCTATATTAGTAGTATAATCTCTTTGGCTAAATCTAATATAAGGATGATCTATAGTATCTACAGAAGCCGATTGGAATTGTAATGCATATGAAAATCTGTCTTCTATTAATAACGGCACATCTTCTTCAACTTTTGGACCACCATACTCTCTTATGCTTAATAAAGTCTGAGGGATACCATATGTATTCATTAACGACTTGATCGACCTTGCAGTACCTTTAGATTTTAACATATAAGGTAAATTATTAACTATTCGTCTCCAAACCTCCGTCGTTATCTCTTCATTTGATTTTGAAAATATAGATCCTGTAGACTCAATCTTACTAGAACTATTAGTTCCTAATTTATATTTCCATAATGATTCTGCCTGATTTCCATTGGATAATGTCCATCCCATAGATTGTGCCACTTCATATAATTGATCTCTTTGAAGTCCTAATTGAGGGTGTTCTTCTGGATAATACATTTCCGATAATTTATCTGTATATGAATAGATAATATCAAAATGATGTCCTATCATGTCAACAAATAACTCATACTGAGAATTATTTGTATCAGTTCGAACATGTTCTGGAATTGTTTTATTTAATGCATTTGGATTTTCTTGATCATATAAAGATGCAGTTGCAATTAAATTATCATACCAAGCTTGTGATAATGAATGTGATGTATGATAAACATGTGTTTCACTTCCAGATATAAATTTTGGATATGATGTTATCTCATATCGTTGTGCACCTATATATCCTCCTTGTAAAGAATTTTCATTTTTTGTATAATCAATATCAGAGTCATAAAAAGATTGATGAGAATAATTACTTGATGTAGGTGAAGAATATAACCATTTTTCAAACCCATCGAAAGAACTAATTATACTATCTCTTCTGATTTCATTAGTTGATACTGAACTTTGAAATGTATCTGCATCCGTCCCTGAAGCTCCATTTAGGGTATCAATATTTGCATTATAAAATTCTATCAATTGAAGTTTATATTTAAAATTAGCTAAACGTTCTTCTGCAGAAGAAAAATGAACAAATTTCTGAAATCCGGAATAATCCAATCCTACTTGTGAATCTGCATATGAACTACTAAAAATTGAATCTATTAATTTTTGTGAGGTTGAAAGATTATTTCCTAAAATATCATTCCATGCCTTAAAATCTGTTTCTGTAATAGTTCCTAGATCTGCATTTACGTCAAAATTCGGTCCTTGTAATCTAAATAAATTCTCAATATCTGAAAATTGAAAAGTTATATCATCTGAAACAGATTCTGCTGCTTCATATACTAACCAACATGTATCTTCTGCTTTAATTGATTCATCTAATGGCTTTAATAATTTAAAATAAAAAGAACCACCCCATTCATCTTGATTAAGTATATATGCAGTTTTATTATCTCCAAAATTAAGAGCAACATCGCCTTCCATTGGACCAACTATTGCAAGAATTATTATAAAAGTTAACCCAGGCTTCCCAGTCCCTTCTACCGTAAGTCCAGGTTGATTAAATACTAAATTTTCCATCAATTCTGCTGATGATAATTCATACCTACATTTTATTTCTGTACGATCTGGTGATATTTCTTCAACTACTATATGTTGACGAGTCCTGTCTCCAATTATATTTGCAAAATGATTTGTAACAATATGATAATCTCCAGTCGGAACTTCAGAATTTTTAACTATTTGAGAATAATCTAATGCAAGACGTGTATTTGATATTTTTTCTTTACCGTTAGCTAAAACTTGCGCTTCAGATCCAATTACTTGATAGGCAAGATCATATATAGATGATATAAGTTTATTATCTTCTACTTTTACATATATATGAGCTTCTGGACTTAACCTTATGCTATCAAAATTCACTCCTCCAATATTTGCCGGACCTGTTCGAATATTTTCTAGTTCGATTTTTGAAGAATCGATAGTGTCCCATTTATTAGCTAACACTTCTCCATTAACTGAAATAATTTCTTCTTTATTTATAAATTTATCTAAAGACACAATATTCTCCTATTATTAAACACCTGCATATCTATCTGATTTATTAATTCCATATAAATTTTCTGTAGTATTTGCTTTTATAGCATTTAATACCCATTGTGGAAAACGTATTCTCCAATCTCTATCGCCTGTTGCCCCATCATCTGCTCTTTCTAACTGTTTTGAATATTCTCTAACAGTTTTGTAAAACTGACTATAATATACTGCTGCTAATCTATCAACTAACTCTAATGCTGAAGAAGCTCCAATACTAGTATTAGTAATCGAAGCTGTTATTGAAGCTGCTTCTTGATCAATTTCTTGCCATTCTTCATACAGGTCATCATTTCTTGTTATAAACTCAGCTATCGCATCCGTTATTAACGATGCATCATATAATGCGGAAGCATTTCTAGTATCTGCATCGCCTCTCCATGCATCAATATCATTTAATAATTTAAAAAACTTACTCCATAACGCTTGAGCTTTTATATCTAATTCTTCCATTCTAAATGCCGGTACTGATTCATTTGTTAATTGAGATGTACTACCACCTCCTATTATACTAGTATTAGTAATATATGGTATATCCAAAGCAACTCCGATTGACATATATTCTAATAATTTTGTAAAATCACGATCAAACAATGTCGGTGGAGCTTTATAATTTATAGATGAAAATCCAGATTGGCCACTACCATAATCAAAATTACCTATATTCATAACATTAGAACTACCATTATGATAAAATTCGGACAACGTCGATTGTGCAAGAGCAGAATCAACATAACTAGCAACTGGATGCCAATCGGATTGAATGCTATACCTAGATATCCATGCACGCATTTGATCATATTCAAGTTCTGTCAATGGAGCTATTTTATTATGAATAAATGGAGCATATGGAAAGCATGCTCCATAACCATTATGTTCTTTTGTGTAATCCAAACGTCCTGTTGTCCCAGATGCTTTATAATGTGCATATGGACTATTCATATCTAAATCAGGTAAATGCACAGGAGTCCATGGACACCATTGATAATATATAGCAAATGCTCCTAGTTGATAAGACTTTTTCATATATAAGAAATTCTGGTATGATGTACTTTTCCAGGCCGATTCAATTTCACCATGAGTTAAATGCCACCATTTTTTTCGAGCCATATTCACTGCCTTAAACATATTTCGATGTGTTCTAGTTTTACCATCTTCATTTCTAACTTCCCAAGCTGCACCATTTGTAATATGCCACATTCGTTGTAATTGATTTTTATGATCTGTTATTCTATCGACAGCGGCCCGAGGAATGGGCATTGTAACATTATAATCTCTATTAGCTACTTCACCACGATTTGACCAAACATCTTCATATACTGCTTGTGCCAATGCTTGCCAATCCGGAGCAATATATCCTAAATCAGTATCTAACTGATTCATTTGTTGTAGAAGTTCATTTGAGTTATATAAAGATCCTCCGTTTTGATAATATTTAATAGATCCACGTGGTTCATAATCCGCTAATAACTCATTGTCGAATATATTACCTCCGTTAGTTGCTGCAAAATAATCTTCATATTCACCACCGCCATAATTTCTATATGTGATATGAGGAAATCTAGACCATGCTTTATTTTGAATTTTTCCATCATTGGCTACATTGTAATAACGGCTATCACCGTTTGCATCTTTTTTAATCGTAACTCCGCCGGCCATAATTTCCATAGCATCGGCATTCACTAATAAATTAAATAATCCTCTTGGACCATATCTTCCTTGTCCGGCAACATACGATGATATATCAATTTCATTTAATGTAGCATAATTAAAACCCATACCAGCAAACTTTCTCCAAGTTCCTAAGATCATTATTCTACTAGTTTGAGTCATGTCATCTAATGCTATTATATCTCTTTCTTCATCGGTTGCACCGGATGTTGCAGATGTATTGTTGGCTATTATACTAGAGACGTACGTATCACCTTTTGGTATCCATGCACCAATTACCAACTTTCCTTCGTATGTTTCTCGATATTTTTCATCTGATGTTTGATCTAAAAATACAGTTTCATCATATATTGCAGCTCCTGTTTCAGAATCTTGATCAATAACATATTCTCCTGGATCTCGTCTAAATCTTCCTTTGATCTTATATTCAACACCTTTACGTACTGCAAAATTCCATTCGCCTACTCTAGAAGTTAAAACTCTAGCCGCATACTCTTCATACGGATTTTTTTGAGATACTGTTTCAGCTCCGGAGTTAGATATCGACGAATATAGCCCATCAAAATTCAAATCAAACTCTTTATAATCAGATGGCTTTGCTAACAATATATCTCTATATGTTTGTTGATTTTCAAACAATAAAACTTCTAACGTTTTATAATTTGGTATTACAAATGCTTTACCATATTTTATTAAAAATATAGTGAATATTTGGTCTAATGGTGGTTGATCTGTACCTCTTCTAAAAGGTCCTGTTTGTAGATATGCATTATGTACATCAACACCTTCGATTGATTGTAAAGACACAAATTTAATTTTGTTATCTGTTGCTAAAGAAGGTATAACTGCTCCATCTACGATAGGCTTTTTAAAGTGAGTTAATCTATCATTTAAATTTGCTCTATATTCTGCAGTTGGACTTAATGTAACAAAATCTTTAGTTACTATTTGAATATCATCTGTATTCATTTCAATCAATAAATGATCGTTTACAGTCCTTTTTACTTTATTAGTCTTTGTAGGATCAAAACTTGTACCTAAACCTGCTGCCGTACTATATGGAGGATTTTTATCTGCCATCTTATTTCACCACTTTAAAATAGAAGTCGTCAAATGTTTGTGTATCATTTGTTCTTCTACATGTTAACTTTATTTTATAATATCTTTCAGGCAGAAAGCTATCCATTCTTAAATCAAAGAAACTACTATCTACATCATAACTTATTTTTGTCATAGAATCACCCCATTCTGTTTCATCTTTTAGTATTACATGATCAGTAACTGAATCAATTATTTCATATGAACTTGATATTGGTAGATGATCATTTGTTATATAAAATGACGATGTTTGATATGCTTTGGTTGGAAATTCTGGACGAACTCCTATTCTAAATCTTGTAGTTTCTGATGTTCTATATTCTGGTTTTATATTTTTAAAATACGGAACATATGTGTTAGATGATATAGCATTTAATGTGCCTGATGTAGAACTATCATCATATTCATATGATAATCTTGGAATGAATATTGTATGAGACTCTCTTCCAAAATATTTTATTGAACCAAAATTTTCTTGAGATAATTCATCTGTATTTGGACGCCTAACAATAAACCCATTCATATTAGCACCATTAGGTGCATTATATTGTAACCAATCTAAAGCTAATAAATTTGTAATATTCATTCTAATATCAGGTGACTGATTTACAAATGATTGAGACGCTTGAGCTATTCCAAGAGTTCCCATACTTCCAGTCTCCCATGTGCCGCCTCCTTGAGTTTCTGTCGATCCTGCTGAAGTATCTTTACTATGTGCAGATCCTGTGTTCCATGGTATGCCAGTGCCATATGCTGCATCACCTGATCGATAATACCATGATGACCCAATTTTTGTTTCTGGAGTGTTATTAAACTGTCCATTTCCGTTATCCCATGATTCAGAAACTGAATTTGCATATAATGTATATGAATGTAATAAATCTGTTGCATCTGAAGCATATAGTTCTAAGTATAAAGATCCACTCCCTACTACAACACCTTCTCCGTTAATAGCCGGACTAGGAACATTTAACGCTAAAATATCTTTTATCAATCCTTCATATTGAGTTCCAAAATCTACAATAAATCTAGATACATATGAATTTGATTGACGCACTCCATTTAATTTAGATCCAGAAGGTATTTTTGATAACTCTAATATCTGATCTACACCCGTATTTCGTTCAGGATATCTTTCATATAATGTTGTATCTCTTTCTGGAAAATATATTCTTTTCATTGTCTATCCCTTAATTTTTTATAATACGACCTTTAATATCTGTTTTTGGATATTTAACCTCAAATATCATTGGGTCAATTGACGGATATAAAATTCCATGCCTTACTGCAGTTTGCATATCATACACATTATTTGAATATCCTGAATCTGTTATATTAGTTAATGAAACGCTCGATACAGATTGCACACCTTTAATGCCATCTAATTCAGTATATAAACTATTAATATTAATACTACCATTTATCTGCATCCTATCATTCTTCATTAAAGTTTGAAGCCTATCTGTACATCTTAAAATTACTTCATCACTATTTTGATCTGGTAAAGGTATAATTTCAAATTCAATTCCTATATTAACAATATATGCTGTCTTAATAGATATAGCATCTGTTAACATTCTAAACTCGGATAAATATGTTCTAATATTTTCTTTAAGTGCTTGATTTGGACTAGTAAAATGTCCTTGATTATCATATGCTAACAAATATAAATTTAAAGCCAATGGATTTGATATAGAATCTAATGGATAATTTCTATCATTAGAATCTAATTGAGTATCACCTATTACATATGCCTTTGCAACACTCCCAAATCGAACCGGCATTGCATAACATCGTGCAATGTAATCTTCTCTAGTAATTACTCTGTTTTGTGCTGCAAATGCCGAAACAGCATTTTGTCGTATATTTTCAATATTTTCTTGAGAAGCTCCTCCCGTTGCCGGAGATGGATTACTTACGGCCACAGTTGCTTTTGTATCTTCTAAATCAACTGTCGAATCATCACTTAAATATTCTACATTACCTATAGAAGTGATTGTATTTGCAGCTACATTTTCATTAACTCCTCCACCAACTGTATAGGTTACAGTTAATACTTCATTATTAGGAGCCAACCCATATGTACTAGTTGCTAAAAAGTTAGATGGATCTATAGCTGATGTTGTAGTACGTCTCAGATATTCCAATCCTGACCCTACATTGGTTGGATTTGGAATTATTTCTTCATCTGCATCTGATGATATACCTGCACCAAACTGTAATTCTGTTTGATAATCTCCTCTAATCCTAGTAACAAATCTTCTAGGTGTTCTAGTTAATTTTAATATATAAGGAACGGTTGATCTATATTGTGCTAGATCTGGATCATTAAATGGAATGTTAGCAATATCTTCCATAATGGTATCTTGTGCTAAATAATCAACTTCGCTCCAAGCATCCCCAGTATCACTTTCAACTGATAATATTTCTAAAACATCCTTTTCTGGTAATAATAATTTATCATATTGTTTAGGTGTTGTAAATGAAAAATCACGAGTCACAACTTCTCCGGAGACTGCCTTTACTTCTTTCTTTAAAAGATATCTAGTTACATTACCACTACCGTCTATTTCATATACAGATACATTTGCATTATCATTAAAATCTAAATTTTCTGTAGTTCTAAAAGAAATATCATCTTCTGATAATACTTGCATTCCTCTTTTTATACTTAAAGCATATCTGTAATCCGGTCTTGCTGCTGTACCAGATCCTATAGCTGGCACCAATTGAAATACATCTAAAGTAACTGTTGCTGGTGAATTTATTCTTGGCTTGAAACCAAATAAATGGGACAAGCGTAATACATTAGTAGTCTCTTGAGCTTGACTCAATAAAGATTCTCTAAATGATTGATCTGTATAATATGATATTACATCTCCAACATATGAAGCCATCTCAATAAACATCATACCTGGTGACGATTCGTTGAAATCTTGATATGTATTTGGAAAATATTGCTTAGCAAAGGTAATTAAATTTTGCCTCATCTGAGGAAAATCTTTTCCAATATACCTAACATCCTTTTTTACTAACTTTGACATTTTTTATCTCCTAATATGACCCGCCTATGTTTGGTACAATTGTTGAACTACCAAAACTACCTACACCTACTAATTCTAATTGTGCTGGAGTTGATTCTGCAGCATCAGAAACTACAATTGCATTTTCGTCTAATAAAACATTTATTGTCAGATTAGCACTGTTTACATCTAATCTAAAAACTAATGAAACAGATAAACTATATGCATTTATATCACGTGTTATTATAACACCATCTATAATAAAATAAGGAAGCCAAAATTTAATATCTTCAATTAAACGTTCTTCTACAATGTCTGAAAAGGCTGATGTATTTGGTTCGAATATAGCTTTACGTAAATCCGTTCCAAATCTAGGTTGCATATAACGTTCGCCTTTAACTGTGCCTAACAAATTTCTTAGATTAGATATAGATTGAGCATGTGTTGTATAATTTAATGCAAATACACTAGCTCCTCCTTTTTGTTCATTATATTGTCGCCCCTCAGTATTAGAATCATCTTTTAATGCAGTTCTATCAAAATTTCCATTAATAGATGATTTATTAAATGGCAATGATATACCTACAGCTGTATCCGGCTTGTCAGAAACTGGTCTATTTTGGTATATTGTTCTTGCCATTTATTATTTTCCTTTTTTCTTATCTATAGCTTTCATTAATGCTGAATAATCTTTTGTCATTGCACTTGCTACTGCTTTAACACCTTCATTATTCATATTCATTGGTTCTCCATTAATTCCTGTTGTTGTTAATGGAGCAGGTCCTCTTTGCATCCCAAATGAATCTGCCATCTCTGCTTTGTAATTACCCATACTAGGATACTCTTGTTGCATTACAGCTGGACCATCTCTCATTGTACTAAAATCAGCTGATGTTGCTGTTTCGTTTAGTATATCATTTAGCATACTATTTTTAGTAAATTTCTTTTTTGCTTTTGGTTTATATTTTTTTGTATCGCCTACAATTTTTTGTAAATCAGATTCATGTTTAGTAACTGTTGTATTTTCATTTAATACTGATTTTATTTCTGTACGAACTGCTGCACGAACTTCTTCTCTTATAACCTTTCGAAGCAATTTTACAAATGATTTTGATTCCATATAATATTCCCTTTATTTTTATATAAATATGTTTATGATAGAGTTCCGGGGGTAGTTGTTACCCCTACTGTAGGACCACCTGATACAGAAGATCCGGCAGTCACTTGTCCCGGATTAACAGTTGCTGCAGACGTAAATATATAAATAGCTTTAGCTAACTCTCTAGCTAGACATGCATTACCCGCTTCTGGACTATCTTTGGTTTGTGCTTTATCTAGAGCTGCCTTTATTGCTGTTTCTAAATTTGGTTGTAATAGTGGCATAATATTCTCCTATTGTTTTAATTGTTTTAATGTATTTACTAATTCTTTAAGTTTACCTGTTTCCGGATTAATTAGTGTTGGGCCTCCGGCTGGCGTAGGAAACTGTGATGATCCAGCAAATACTCTATCAACTGCATTTACAAGTTCATCTAATACTGTAAATATAGTATTCATCTCTCCAGCCCAACTTGGCGTTGAAATAATAACATCTGCTGCACCAGTTAATATAATCTCATCTGTCTTAGAATTAAAAACTAATCGATCGGAATTTATTGTAACTTGTGGAGAATCATAACTAGCCATTGGCGTTGCAGGACCTATGCCTTGGGATAACGTTAATTTATTTTGTTTAACTTTTTTACTAGAAAGAAATATTGAACAATCTGTATCATCTGGATTTTCAATTACAAATTTATTTGCGCCTCCTTGTTTTAATAATCCATTTGATATTGATAAAATTGGACTACCAGCTGCTCCTTCCCAATAAGGCTTTTCATTGTATTGATCAGTATCTCCTTCAATGCCTTGACTAAATCTTATTGAATGTCCATGACGGCCTTCAATAATAACATCACCTTCAAATGGCTGATGATTTTTTACTTGATCTGACTCAATAAAATTTTCTCCAGGCTTATACTCATTATCTTCTTCTGCAACAGGACCAGCACCAGCTCCATAATTTTCATCATTTCCTGCACTATCAAGTTTATGCATATCCGGTAATGGATTGAGGTGTTTATTGCCATGAATATTAACAACCGAAACATAATAATATACAGATGATGGTATATCTTGATTAGCTGTAAATGATGGTCCCATTACAATAAAAACATGTTCACCTATTAATGGATATTGAGTAACATTATTTAATGGATATGCAAGAACTTCTTCACGAGGTCCTCCTATTCCACCAAATCTAACTTCAATAGTGCCTAATGGTAAGTCTCGTCCTTCTTTATCTTGTTGGGTCTTGAATGATCTTTTTATGTCGATCACTTCTGCTAACATCATCTGTACTCTCCTGTTCTTGCTTTTTAATATTATCTATTTCATTTTCAGCTTCTTCTAATAAACGAGCTCTTTCTTCATCTGTCAATCCATATTCATTTCCATCATCATCTTTCATTGATACAGAAACTAATCGTTGTACAACAGCTGCTAACTTAACTAAAGCATCATCATTTTTGACAGATACTTCTAGATAATCTTTAATGAGGGGTACTATTACAGTTGCATCACCGGCATTAGTAATTAATGGTTGTAGTTCTTTGATGAGTGCATCGATTTGTCTTGCCTTCTTTTTTGAATTATGATATATATCACGCATCAGATCAGAAAAATTTGTTCCGTTGAAAAGTTCGAATTCAGAGTTCATATATTAGCCTTTAATATAAATATAGAAGCTAACATATTATTATAGAATTAAGGTATTAGATTACCGGTTTTATTAAAAATTGAATACATTTTAGCATAATCACGTTTCATAATATTAACTACCTTAGTAATATTTTGAGTTTTTAGGCCGGTTCTTTCTCTGATTAAGATATAAAGTGCTTTCTTATTAAAGTTTTCAATATTTTCTCTAATCCTAAACAATTCTAAAATTGTATCAGCAACTACTATGTCACGTTTATTTGAAAATATTGAATTTAAATTTTCATCATAATATGATACCCATAAATTAGTGAAATCTTTTAACGATTCTTGATGATCAGATAATCTTTGTTCTGCATCTAAATCTCTTCTTTCATCTAATACATCTGTCGAAGCACGTTGTTTTAACTTAGCATAATTAGCATTATTTTGAATAATAAGATAATTTTTTGCTATAATACTAAAATATGAAAATGCCTTTTCTTTACCTTCTGTAAATTTACCTATCTTTTCTGTCAGGAAAGCAACTACTTCTGCTTTTATATCTTCATATGGCACATCAAAATAACTAAAACGAAATGTATAATAAATATTTTCAACTAGTTTATCGAAAGGTTTATATATATGTTCTCTAAAAACTTTATTTCTTTTACTAAAACTTTCTTCTTTATTATAAGCAATAATAGCTTTCTCATTAATATATGTGAAGTATTGTTTTTTAGTTGGTTTACGTCCTCTTCGCTTCCTAGGACCATTTTCTTCAATCTCGGCTAGTTCTTCTTCTAACCATTTATAAAAATCATCTACTGCACTCATTTAGAATCCCTTATTTAGATCATCCATAATATTCTGTAACTCTTTAAAAATAAAACCTGTTTCATCATCTGCTTGAAATGATCCTACTCTATCAATTTGTCTAAGTTTAGAATTAGATTCTCCAATACGTGTTTTCAACGTACTAAAAAATGTATAATATTCAGTATTAGATTTTTCTAACTCTTCAATATAATCAGATAAATTTTCTTGTTTACGTAACTGATTAATATTGACGAATATTGAAATTAAAACTGCTACTGATAAGATTACTATTGCTGTTATCATTTATTTTCTCCGAATAAGTCATCAAACATTTTTGATGCGTTAATTTTAGTTGATGGGTCAGATAAACCTTTTTTTGGATATTGTTTCTTTACAGGAGCAACAACTGCTGGTTTATTTTTATACCACATTTCAAATTCAATTCTAGCTGCCATTGCATCTGCTTGATGCATTACATATCCTAAATTAGTTTTCAATTTTGAATCTGCTGTTCTTGACATAAAGTAAGGTTTATTACTTTCATCATATAACCCATCTGTTAATTTTATACCTAACATTTCGTTCCAAGTGATGCTAATGTTATAATGTTGCAATAACCATATAGATAGGTCATTTACGAGGCTAAAAGGGTTGTTAGGATTAATCTTATACATCTTTCCTTGATTCTTTCTATGCCACTCAGAATCATTAGGAATATATACTTCATTACCTTCTCCTGGAAATCCCATTTTACCTATATCATGATTCAATGCAACAAAAATTAATTCTTCTTCGGTATAACCAGACATATCTGCTCCCATACCTCTCCAAAGGTTGTATACTTGTTTTGCACATTTAACTACTCGTAATACATGATCAACATATCCACCTTCAAATGCATTATGATAATGATCAAAACTAGAAGCTGGTTGTAAAGATATTCTATCTTCTAAATCTGTATACATTGCTAGAAGTTTTTCTTTTCTTTCGCCTTCGAAGTTGTCTTTTATAATTTGTAAAAGATCGTTATAATTCTGTACTATTTGTTCTGCTGTTAATTTCATATTATATTATTTGGTCTATTATTCCTAATTGTTTTGCTTCTTCTGCTGTTAAAAACATATCTGATCTCATATGTTCTTTCCAATATTCTGCATCTTTATTTGTACGTTCAGCTAATAAAGAATATACATGTTTTTCTAAATTTTTAACATTATCTAAATATGCTGTTATATCAGACATTTTACCTCCAAGAAAACTAGATGATTGATGGAACATCATCGTCGATCGTTTACTCATCATTCTTGTACCAGTACCACATGTTAAAATAACAGCAGCTGCTGAAAACGCTTTACCTCTGCAAATAGTATTTACTTTAACATCTAATGATTCCATATAATCTATTATAGCAAACATTTCATGTACATCTCCGCCAGGCGAATTAATCATTAAATTAATTGGGGCTGTTTTATCTTTTCTATTTTGTAATAGATTTCTTGTACGGATTATTAAATCTGTTAATGTATGTTGGTTTATTTCATCGTTAAGAAATATTATCGAATCTTTAAAATCAACTAATGTCATTAATTGATTATTTAACGCTTCATATAGTTCACTATTTTTAGTGTCTATCTTTAAAGGTTCTTTCTTCTGTTCTTCTTCATATATACTCATATGTTAAATATATAAAATATTTTTCGTAATTCCAAATTTAATTTACCTTTTTCAATTGACGTTCTAATTTACGTAATTGTACGGTATTAGATCTTATATCTTTTTTAAATGTTGCCTTCTTAAGATTACCTCTAACCATAAGCATCTGTTCTAAAATTTTATCACGTAACGCAGATTTTTCTAATTTAGATAATTTTTTCTTTGGAAGTCTTGGTTTGGTTGGTTCTAATGTTCCTTTTAATTTAGGCTGTTCTTTACCTTTATGAAATACATTACCTTGTGGATCGACAAATTCAGTCATAAACTGCCATCCTCTAGGTCGACCTTTGGATACATATCCACCTTTCATCTCTGGAGGACCTACTGTTTTATTAACACATTTGTAACATAATACTGCAGTTGAATTAGGACTAACCTCAGACCATTTATTACACCTAGGGTGTTTTGATAAAAATTGCCATCCCCAATAATTAGTATCTTCAATACTATTTCTACATACCATATGTAATGTACCGTTAATTTTTTTTGTTTTAAACTTATGTGTAACTTTTTTCTTTCTTGCCATAACTTATTATTTTAATTCACTATTAAATTATACCCACTTATTTGTTCTTTTATTATATATTTTTCCTTTATTTGGGTCTTCTGATTTTTCCTGATAAATATCTTCCTTAGGTGTTGATAATATTTTTTCATTTCTTTTTATCATCTCTTCCTGATCATAATGCAATCCATCATTGCCATTTTGGCCGATTATATTCATCCTTCCTTCTGCTTCTTCTTCTTCTAAAACTTCTATCCAAGCATCTAATCCTGTCTTCTTTTTTAATTTTTCTTGATTATGTTTTACTCGTTGTTTCATTTCTTCTGAAGGTCGATTGATTGGATATGGCTTATTAAATTCCATTCCTTTTGGTACAGACATCACCACCTTTGGTTTTATTTGAGCAAATGCCATATTGGCAGCTATTACCAATGCAATTGCAAGTGGGTCAAATACAAATATAATTAAAAGTAAAAACCAGTTAACAACTTGACCCATTGGATATCCGGTTGTTTCTGCTAGATATTTTAATGGACCTAATTCTCTTTGTTCTTCATTACCCATTTCTAAATTTAATAAATCCGTATCAAGTCTTAAGATAGAATCTTGTACAGCTTCTAACTTTAAGTTTATATCATTTCTATCCTTGATTGTATTATCTAATTCTTTTTGCAATGCCCTTCTAGTTGATGAAGAAGTAGTTGTAATTACTTGTTCAGCCTCTTTGTCATAATATGATACAGAACCGGGGTTTGATAAAGACTTTCTTAGATCAGAAATAGTTGAATTCAATTGTGTTTTTTCAATTGTTAAATCTGTTTTGTTTTCTTCGAATCTATTTTGTTTGGTTTCTAATACAACTAATGATTTATCTAAAAATTCAGATTTAGTAGCTGTCTCTTGATATGCACCTGACAAGAAACCATATATACCACCAGATGTAATTAATATCAAAATAAAACATGCTATAGATAAATACGCTCGCAAGCCTTTATTAATCGAATCCCAATATTGATATAATAGAGATGCAACTACTAATTTAGCAAATTCTAATGATCCGGCCATTATAATTACCTGTGTACTTGCTCCTGCAAATAACTTACTTAATCCAAATACTGAGTAAAACGCTGCTGAACCTGAAACTGCTAGTGCAGATAATGCAATCAGAAATGGAAAAAGTCTTTTTTTCATTTTAACTACCCGATACTCGGCTCTGAATAGCTTTTAATCGCTTTCTCATCTGATCAAATCTTCTTCTTGCTTCTGCTGGATCAATTGACATTTTACGTTTAACTGCTTGGTCCATAATCATCACCATATTATCGACTTCATCGAGCCATTTTAATACATTGTCTTTGTCTTTCATAATAAAACTTTTTTATTTTTATATTCATAAATATTACGATACTCTAAAAGTGCCAATTCTTTTGCTTTAGCTTCTATTACAATATCTAATTCTAGACCATATGTATTAATTTCATCTACAATATAATCTGAATGTGCTTGTGCCCTAATCTTAGGGTCTTGGAACTCTCTAGCTCTACTTTCTGAGTAATGTGTACATTGTCTAACATGTTCAGGCCATGTAGATGCAGCTAATCTTAATGCTTGTTCTTCTGATAACTCATCTGGATGGAATGAATGATGATGGTAATCGAATGTAATTGGAATGCCTATTTCTTTATGAAAGTAATCATATATCATTCGAGTTGACCACATACTAGGTTTATCATCATTTTCTAATACCAATCGTTTCTTACAATTATCAGATAACTTATGCCAACCAGCAATCCATCGTTTTGATGTACCGTCAAAATCTCCTCCATATGAACCACCTACATGGATATTTATTTTATTTTCAAATGAAGGTTCAAATCCCATTATATCAAATGTTTCTGAATGACGTTCTAAACTAATCAAAGTACGTCTTACTACTTCAGGATTCGGAGAACCAAGAACATTAAATGGTCCAGGATGAGTTGTTATTCGTATACCATGTTTTCTGGCATACTCACCACATTCCATTAGTTTAGTAGATATATCTTTAAACTGAGGCAATTGATGTAGTTCATAATGATCATGCCAAGGAAATAATTCAGAGCCTAATCTAAACAATTTAATGTTATGGTCATTGTTCCATTGTAGGTAATGTAAAAGGTCATTGGCATTAAGTAATGTCCTTTCGCCTAATAAATGTAAGTCCCAATCGGATGGATTGTCAGACCCGTTTTGCCAAGTTGCTTTTCTAGCTGTTCTAGATGTTGTTACTCTACCTCCGGCCTTTTTTGGTCGGTTAGTTAATGTCATGTTAACACATGCATAACCTAATCTTACTTTTTCTTTCATATATTAATATAATAAATTTATCTCGTAATTCCTAAACATTTCTTCCATTTTCAAAAACATGTTTTATTGTCGGAAACCTTAAACTTAAACCACCTTCTTGATTTTTAGTTTCTTCAAAGTATTGAACGGTAATTGTTTTACCAATAATCAATTCTGGATTAGCTTCGTACTTTAATCGTTGCTCTTGATTCCATCCGGAACCTACTTTTACTTCATGACCTTTATGGTTAATATAAGCTTGAGCCATCATTCTAACTGTAACCTCTTTGCCGTCTCTGATAATTCTATGATCTTCAAAATCTATACTTTCAACAACATATTCAGCATCATAAAACTTCTTTACCTTTAATAAGTTTTGAGATCTCTTACCTTCATATCCGACATTCTTTCTTAACATAACTCCTTCATAACCTTGTTTCTCAGCATCTGCTTTTAACTTAGCAAAATGATCATCGTCACTAACAACTACTTGATCTAAAACTGATAATGAATTATTATTGTTAAGCATATTTTCTAATTTAGCAAATCTAGATATTCTTCCTGCCAATGTCTTTTCACTTTCTTTATTATCAAATTCTTGTAATGTTAAATAATCAAACATTACATATTTAGGATTTTTTATTGTATGATTTTTTCTTTTAATTTGTTTCATTATACCTTGAAAATCTTCGTTACCATTTTCATCCATTAAACAAATTTCACCATCGAATACAATTCCTCTTAGACCTAATACTTTAACAGCATCTTTAACAACTTGTAATGTTTCAAACTCATTACCTACTCTAGAATAACATTTGACTCCTCCATCTAATCCTACTATTGTAATACATCTTACACCATCCAATTTTCTAGACGCAAACCATACATCATTCCAATCAACTCGTTTAGGATCAAATTTATTTGCTAAAGCAACATCAAAGGTTGGAATTAAATTTGGAATAACTTTATTGATGACTGATTCTGAAGCTCTTATTTCAAGGTTTCTATCTATAATAGAGAAAATTAAATCTTCATATTTTTGATTTGTTGCTATAAGTCCATTTACCATTGCAATTGCATCATGTCCGGTATATGTTCTATTATTCAAATCATCTAATAATTCAAATATATTCTCATATATGAGGTTCATATCACATAAATCGGCATTCTTTTTACAATTTTTACTGGTCAAATAATACTTTTTATATGGGTCTAAGGCATAATTTAAAGCCTTTTTAATGAACTCATCGTTCTGAATAGACCCAATAATAACCTTTTTCTCATTAAGAGAACTGGTATTTTTCATTTGATTTACAAAATCTTGGAGTTTTTCTAAGTTTTCTTTCATATTTCTTCTTTTATTTATAATATAAAGATAAGAAAAATATTTCAAATAGGCAAATAATTTACCAGAAATGTTGAATTAATCTTTATTTAATCTTTTCTTAATATGCTTAAACAAATAATATGCTATTTATATATGAATATGAAAAATAAAATTGACATAACTCCGGCTATATACGTAGCATTGATGATAATTGTATTTGTGTTAGCAATATAAAGCATTTTCAATAAGTTCACAACAATATAATATACCATCTTTACGAAGTAAGGTATCGGACATTGTCCATTGTTTCATGAGTTCTTGATCGAAATTCTTTTTGAGAACAGATTCTTTAAATTTACGTTTAACAATATATTTATTTCCGTTCCAATCTATGTATTGGTAATGATTCACTGCGAGTTGATTTAGTTATTTGTCTTTAGTTCCAAATTTTGATTGTAACCAAATTCTTTCATGAAAATAGTAAAGAACAAATTTAGTAATAAGTTCTAATCCTCCTATTTTCAAACCCATTAAAGGACTACCAGTTATGATCCATCCTAGAGCCATTGTATCCAATGTTCCTATAAATCTCCAACTTATAGCTTTTAATATACTTCTTAATTTAGTTGCTTTCATGATTTGATAACTATTACTTGATTGTAACTGCTTTTGGTTTTGCTTCATCTGCTATTGGCGCATAGAGATGTAACAAACCGTTTTCTAATTTAGCTTCCAATTTGCCTAAGTCAAATCTTCTGCTAATTCTCCATCCAAAGTTAAATGCTCGTTTAGCAATATTTCTTTGAATATATTCTGCCCCGCTATGGCCAGCTTCTTTTTTGTATTCTACTCGAAGTATATCTCCTTCAATATTGAGATCGATATCTTTTTTTGTAAGACCTACACATGCAATATCAATATTTAGCCCATCTTTGGCTTCATATATATCTACTGGATGATTGAGTTTAGTTGTATCTGCAAACTGATAATCTACGTCTGCTTTGAAAAAATCCTTAAATAGGATGTCGAATGGCGATGTGCCGAATGGTGTTAATTGTGTCATAATTAAATCTCCTTAAATAATTTAACGTTAATAAAATAGTTTGTAACCGATCAACCCGCAGTGAAGTTCAATTACATTAATAAATATTAGTTACTTGAAAAAGGATCAGCCTTTCCAATAACTTTATATGCTTTGTAATACTTATAAAATTCAAACTCTGATTTTTTAGAATTTAAATTGCTTAAGATATATCCATCGTTCCATAATTTACGAACAAATTTACGAATCACCTTAAGACTATCTGAGTTAAGATGAACCTCTCCTTCCATAGATAGGATTGATAATCTACTCATTCCGACCATTATATCTTGTACAATAATCTTAGATGTTTTATTTAGTCTTTCTTCAAATTTATCGACTTGTTTAAGAACTGCATGTTCGACGCCTAATTGTGATGCATCAAAAAGAAATTGAATTTTTTCTTTTGCACTTAATGCAACGAATAGATCAAAATCGTCTTCACATATATTTAGTTCTTTTAACTTCATTAGCCTAATAATAAATTTTTATCGTTATTTTTTACTTCACGAACAATAAATAAATTTCTAAATTGTTCTAGTGATAAATTTTTTACTCCTGCAAAATATGATTCTGCTTGAGAACGAGTTGGCATATCAATTATATTAATATGTCCACTTGATTCACTTGTGTTTTTTGTATATAATCCAAATTTACTCATATCACCCCTTTTATATAAATATCAATTTTTGAAACCTTTCTGTAAAGAAGCTTCGGAAATTATTTCTGAAATGCGATTGAATCCATGTATACGATCTACCTTTAATATATTCAATGCCGTATGCACACGTTCTGCCAATTCTCCAGAAATAATTATTGCATCAACTCCTTTTGTAAAACGGTCGATGACAGCTTGACAACCAATAGATCTATAAATATCAATTATCTGCTCATCATCAATATACCGTTTATGAAATCCCATTATTTCATCATTCCCATGCGGTATCTCATGAGAACAACTTTCTTAGCTTCAGCTATAGTTTCAGCTAACATATCCAATTCTTGGAATGTTACATCAAATCTTTTGCCGCCTATTTCTAATCTTCCTATAATAGGTTTTTCTGGAACTTTTTCGAACATATCTTGAGATACTGTTTCATTAATATCAAAGTCAATTGTTCCATACAATTTTCCATTTCTACTTACTTTTTTCTGATCATACATTGCTGTATTGTTTACTCTACCCATTTTGATTGTTTTTATAAATTACTAAAATAAATGAATTCTGAAAAATAGTATGATCGATAACTACATTGGTATACTTTTTACGTGCCCAATTTAATACATCTCCTGGATTAAATTTTATCCATGAGTTATCATCATTTACTAATTCAGAAGCCATTGTGATTACTACTCCTTCATTTGCACAATCATACATTTTTTCTATTGTACGTTTAGCATTTGAAAAAGAATATTCTGGTGTTTGAAACTTCTTTGAAACTATTTTAAATCCTGGTATTTTATATAAATAGTTATTCGAATTGATGTTAATGCACCAATCTGCTTTCACCTTTGTTTTATTCCAATCGGAACATATCAATTGTGAACCAGGTATATCATACAATTTATTTCCGGCATCAATTAATGTTTGATTGAAATCGATTCCGGTATATTTAATTGTATTTTTATCGGAATTATACCAACCTATGAAATCACCTCTACCACATCCAAAGTCTAAAATACTTTTTTCTAGTGGTATTAAAGATGCAATTGTTTCATATGTTTTCCATTGTATCTCACGATTAGCATAACCTACAATTTCAGTATCATACATTATAATGCCTTCATCTAATTTTTCCTGCATTTCAGATGAACTTAGTTGTAATAACTGGCCTTTAGGTTTTTTGAAATAGTTTAATATCTTACTTATCATTCTTTCGTGATCTACGTCTCCTTAAATTTATTCTATTGAGCTTTGATTCTATTGCTGATAGATCCATTCTCATTGGATGTGTTCTATTAAAATTTTGAGTAACACGACATGCAATTGCAGCATACTCCCACGCCTTTGTTTCATCTTTTGTATTAGGCATAAAGTAATCTTCTGCTATAAAGATATCTCCATTCATTATTCTAATACCATCTCCGTCATAATCTACATGAGCATTTGGATATGCTTTAAGTACTTTCTTTTTATTCTTATCTATACTCATACATTAAAATGATCTAGGACCTTGTGGTGGAAAATGAAAATTATTATACTTCTCCATATGTCTAACCATATCAGTTGCTCCACTACTTCCCTCTGACTCTCCGTCAAAGTATAATGGAATATCTTTAGAATAATTTGCTCTTGTATGTCCTACTCCTTCTTTTGCAAAAAGATTTGTAGATATTTTATCCGCCAATGCATCCGTTAAATTAACATCAACCCATGGATATGTTTTTGCATATTTATTTCTAGGACGTCCTTCTGGAACCATAATAAATCCAGAGCCTTTTTCAGACCTAATATCATAGCCTCCTCCATTTTTAGCTGATCTAAGATTAGTGATCACAGCTACTTCATTTGTTCCGTCGTTATTTATAATAACCTTATCGTTAACTTCATATTTCATATCTCCTATAATTTATTTGTTGAACCAATTACTTTACAAATTTGAGATGCTGATACAGACTTAACTTCAAATTCTACTCCGCCTTCTTTAAAATCTTCATGAACTAATTTTTCTGCATGAGTGACTGAAACTGCATTTACTAGATATGTTTCTGTTTGCCATTTAACTCCTTTTGGAGTATCTGTTGCTACCTTTACTTTCGATGTATAATACATAACTTTTTTTTATTTTTTATTAATTTAATTTATATAAATATAAAGACTTTATTTCAAATATCCTAATCATTTGAAAGCTTTTTAATATTTTTTTTCTTTTCTTATCTCTGCAATTTCTTCTGCTATTTGAACATGGATGTTTTTTGTTTGTTCTTCCATTCTAGCTACCGGTGACATCATCTCACTATTTGATGCAAATCTACCATCATAATGAATATTACCATACTCACATTTCTGCCATTCAAATCCTAACATCATAAAACTTGTTCTAGGAACCATATTTTTATAACACATATAACTATATACTTCATGCAATTGCCAATTAGCCATATTCTCTAATTCTTGTAAGAAGTCTTTCTGAACTTCATTAACGGTATAACCATTTCCATAACCTATAGCACATACCTCTTTTTGAATTTCAACTATCTTAGGAGTGGTATCAAAACTTTCCCCATCATGATCATATCCATGGATTGGCCATTCACCTTCTCCCTTAAACTTAATAACTTCATTAGCCCATGCATCTCTAATATTGAACTTCATTTCTTTAGCAACCATATCATTATGGCTATACATCTCTTTTGAATGTGGTTTTGTAATTTGGATTCCGTACTTAACTTCTGGCTTTTTCTTAATTTTTGTCATTTTTTTTTCTTTTTATTTATAATATAAAGATAAGAAAAAAATCTCACGCTACCAAATCTTTTTGAAGCTTTTTTCAGAAATAATAAACAAAAGGAAAGGCACTAAAAAGCGCCTTTCCAATTATCTAAACTTACTTCTTAACAAAGAATGATGTGATAATAACTAATACCACTAATCCTACAAATCCACCATTACCTAGTGAAGTTACAAGAGCTGATAAGTTAGCTACTACATCCATTCCAAATACTGAACCACCTGTTAAAACAGTCCAAAGAATTGTTACTGGTAATACAGCCATCATGATAGTTAATAAACCACCAAAGAATCCTGTAATGTATTTAATAATACTTTCCATAATAATTTTCCTCTTTTATTTGTCATAATCGTTTTGTGGCAAAATTGCCGATTGGGGTGTTTAGAGAGCTCGCTTACTTTTATTAGAATTTAAGACCGAAACCTAATGTAAGGTTTGTCGTCTTAGCCTCTGTATTATAAACGATTTTTGGATCTACATATACACCTTTGTGTATAGTAAACATTCTACCTACTCCAAGACTTAGTGTCTCGGTATCCAATCCGCTAGTTGCAGCATATACAAAATATCCTTTTACAAAATATCTTGCATGCAAGTCATACGACATATCAACTGTTGAATCTGCTTGTGAAACGGATAAACCTACCATTAGGTTATCCATTACTCCGTAACCTACAGTAGGGCTAACTGCCCAATCTGTCCATGCTACGTTACTTATATCGCCAGTACCTACGTACCAGTCACCTTTTGTTTGTGCTTGAGTTGCTACTATAGTTGCAACACATAAAGCAATTGTTAAAATGATTTTTTTCATAATTAATTTTCTCCTTTTATTTAATTAGACACTATTGTCTTTTTACCTTAAGGAGCCCTCTATATTAATACGCTACACCCATAGCGTATTTTTTTTATTAATACTATGTATAATATATAAAAACTTTTTCGTAAAACCTAATATAACTTTAAAATTGTTTTGGGATTGGTTGGGCTCTTCGGCCTCCCTTCTTACGTAAACTTTCTAATTGTTCGGCTATTTCTTGCTCAGCTTTAATCTGAAGCATTAGGACGCCTTTATCCTCTAAAACTCCTTCGAGTGACTTGTATTTATCATACGAATTAGGACCACCTATAGATGCATCTTTTGCTGTCTTTAGTGCTCCTTCTAATCTTGTTGCTATTTCTGTTCTTAATGATGATCTGCTCATTGTGCCAAATCCTCTAATATGAATCTCTGGATCAACTGGATCAAACTTATCCGGGTCCAATAAACCTCCATAACGATAAGAACGTTCAGAAAGAACTGATCTAATTTCTTCCTTTATAATTGTATATATTTTATTTTTCAAATCTGACATTTAATTCCAAAATATTAATTTACCAAGGATGCCTAGGACTGCAATCCATACAGACCATAGTGCACCATTAGCCTTTTTTCTAAAATCAGTATTACGATTAACACGAGATATTGTTCCATCATCTGGATCAAGTAAACGTATTTTAATTTCTTTTACGTCTTGCTTGATTGCAACTAACTCATCATGTAATTGTTCATTTGTTAATCGTGCCATTTATTTATGATCTTTTAGACTCTAATACTGATGCTTTTCTATAATCGGTTACTAATTTTTTTAGTTCACCTACAGCCTTTCTTGCTCTTGTTGCAGCTGCTTTATTTCCCTTCTCATTAAACTTTGAATGGTTATCATTAAACTCGTTCCAAAGTGTATCCATCTTTGTAAATAATTGTTCTGTTGACATAACATGTTCTCCTTTTAAATTCATTTAATATAAATATGCTCTATCCTATAAAATCAGAAAACATATCATATGTTTCATTAAGAAATTTGAATTCTGTTTTTAATGATCGATCTAGTTGTTCTTCATTATGTACATCGAAGGTTTGAAATATAAGATCTCCATCGATATAAACTTCTCCGATAAGTGTATCATCGTCTATAAAGAGCTCTAATTCTTTGCCTTCATATACTTCGCCGGTTGATATATTTTCTAATCTTATCATTTAATTATCTTTCGATATGCATATTCATATTTTTCTGATATAGTTTTCCATTTATGTTCTGGCTGAGTTTTCATCTTATTCAATTGTTTATTAAACTCTTTTTGTAACCCTTTGTTGTTAACTGACATCGTTATTTCATATAAGATGTCTTCTTGCCATTTACTCATAATAGGTCCTTCTATTTTATTATAAATATTACTTACTCAACTTACCACTAACGAATTTTTGTTGCTTTTCTATTGCTTTTTTAAGATTATCTTTAGGCAAAGTGTCTGGTATGGTATTCTGATCTTCCGTGGACTTTACAACATCTTTAGTTTTAAGATATGCATCTATATACCATGGAGATTTCTTATCCATATCCTTTTTCCATTTGACACCAGGTAAAATTGTTCCATCGATTTGTCTTAATTTGTAACTATTTTTTTCTACAATCTTAATAACTTCACATTCATACGGTGAACCTAAAAAGAATGCACGTACAATATCACCTACTTTTAGTTTTTTCTTTCTTGGCATTTTCTTTTTCTTCTATCATTAAATAATCTAAATACTTAGTATTAAAATTATCAAAGTATTTAGTTCCTAGTAAACTCTTATGTGCTCGAGCTAACACTTTTCGACTTGCAATATTAATTAAAAAGTATGGAGCATCTTTTCTAGGATTAAATCCTGCTACTTCTATTTTATCATTTGGATTAAAACAAATACATTTAAGATGTTTATATCCATTAGTTCTTAAAGTTTTATTTATAAAGTCTTGATAACTTCTAGTATCTGCAGCAGATAAGATTTCATCTGTTACTTGTGCAAATAAAGCACTATCATATTCTGATGATTCGAACTCTGCTATTTTTTCTAACAATGTAGTTTCGTTAGGGTCAAATTTATCTATCATTAATTTACCTTTGTCAATTTCAGGACCGACAAATGGACATGCAGCCATACCGCCATACTCCTCTCTCGGAGTTCTTAGAATACCTATATAGTCTAAGATTTTATTTTTGAAGTTAGTGTATGGACAACTCATATTATTTATTTGTTGTGAACGAGATAGGATTCGAACCTATGACCGTTAGCTTAGAAGGCTAATGCTCTATCCAACTGAGCTACTCGTCCATTTACTTATTTAGATATACAAAATAAACTCCCAATACCTGTCGTTGCAGTTAATGAAAAGAATGCTAATTCATTCATTGGATCTGCAAAAGGAATATAATTTAATATTTCTCCTGTACCGGTAATATATGCTAAATATAAGCAAATTGTACTAACGGTTACTACTTTTAAGTTTTTGATGAATTTTTTCATATTTCTATCTTTTTTATTTAATATAAAGATAAGAAATATTTTTCAAATAGGCAAATATTTTACCAGAAAAGTTTAAGAAATGTTTTAGTTTATTCTATAATTCATTATAGCTTTTTTAACCTTAGCTTTTTGTTTAGCTAATTTTTCAATTCTTGTTTGCAATTTATTTAAATCACCACCATATCTATTGGCATCTGCATCAGTCCAGTTACTACCTTTCTGGCCTGCATCTTGATTCATCTCAGAATCTAATGTTTGATATTCTTTAGCAGCATCTTTCATTTGATCAATAATATCACTTTCCATGTCCATTAACTTATAATATTGCTTGGTACTTATTTTTTTAACTTTTGGTAAAGCTGCTTTCTTTTTCAAATCAGTCTTTCTAGCTCTAATAGCAACTAATATAGGATCATTAATATCCATTTCATTTAATTTACCTTCTGTTAAACCATCCCTTTTCATTTCTTTCTGTAAATCAAATATAGCTTGGTGCAATGCCTCAACCTTTTTCTTTAGCTTCATGTCCTTGTTGGTCAATGTTTTTATTCCCATTGAATGTCTGAATTCGAACATCGCATCATTTATCCTTTCAAATGACTTAGAAGCGTACTTCTTATATTTATAATCCTTATCACCATCTCGTCCACCAAATCTATCTCCTGGTCTAAAATCAGCTTCATTGATTGATTCAGATACCTTAAGTTTTTCTTTACTTAACCCAGTTAACTCTTCAAATTCCTTTTTGGTAATTTTCTTTTCCAAATAAGCTATCATATGTCTTGTAACATCTTCACCGGTCTTCTTATTAACCATTTGCATTTCATCAATCTCACCACCTTTAGAAACATGTTTCTTAAGTAGATGTTTTAAGGTTACGGTAAACTCTGTATTATCTTTTGCATCTACTTCTTTAAGTTCAAGTTCTGCATCAGAATGAAGACCACTAATTTTATTTTCATATGCAGCATATGCAGCAGATGCATCAGCAGTTGCTTTTGCTTTCTTTTTTCCTATATCACCTGCAATCTTTGTATGCTTTGCAATTGCCTTTTCATCACCTTTAGCTTTAGCTGCTTTATATTTTTCTAAATTAACTAATAAAAGAGATGAAAGTGCTTGTTCTTTTTTAATAGCCTTTTCATACTTAGATCTTAATACATTTGCACTTGCTTCTGTTAAATCATTTACTACCTTTGCATTAGGATCTTCAAGACCATATACTGTTTTGTTTTCTTTAAAGCCTTTTTCATAATCAAAGTCTTCTTTCCATTCTTCAAAATAGTCTTGCACCCAATGTGTACTAGATAATTTATCAGCCGGAACATTCTCTTGAGTTGGATTGCTCCATTTACCCATTTGGCTATGCATGAAATGGAACATATCTCTTTTGATATTATATACAACAAGTTCTGTAGGATATCTTTTATCATTGGTTGCAAGATAAACTAATCCATCTTTATTACCTAATGGATAACTCCATTTCTTTCTTAATTGATTATCTGCAAATGGCTGTACTTCATTTAATTGAAGTTCCTTTACAATCGTCTTACCAATCATCTCTTTGATCTTTTTTGGAAGACCTTTGTGTTTTGTTGATGCCATTTTATCTACCTCTTTTTTCTTCATATCTTTTGCTACCTCTCCGGCTTCACCCTTTTTAGGTATATCACCTTTCTGCATAGCTTTAACTACACCGAAGAACTTTTGTTGTTGTTTGCTTTTAGCTGGCATTAATACCAACCATCCAATTTACCGGACTTCATTTTATTTAATATAGCTTTAATATCACCTGCCTTTGATTTCATTCTATCTTCATTATATGTTTTACTATATGAATTATCTCCATCTCTCTCCATTTCATTTTGCATTTGGATATATTCACCATAATAACGTAAGGCCTTAGTCATTGCACCTGTAACATTTTTTAATTCTACTTCATTGCCGTTAACGGTTGCTACTATATCATTATATCGGCCTAACTTAGGCAATGCCATTGCATCTGCAACTACTTCATTCGACATTTTAACTATTTTAGCAACCATTGCATCTATCTGGTCTCTTGTACCTACTCTTGCATTTAATATATCTCTATATCTATTTAGGTTTGCTTGCTTCCAAGCCTTAGCATCTTTAAAAGTATCTTTACCTAACTTCAATTCAGCTCTCTTAGCTTTCAATGCAGATGTTCCTCCTCTGTAAGATTCTAAATCAAATATATAAACATCATCAGCAAGTTGTTTAAGTTTCTTAACCATCAAAGTTCCATATGAACCTTTACCAACTGCTGCTCCTTGTTTGGAATATCTTCCACTTATTTTAGGACCAATACCTCTTCCTTCTCCTCTTCTATCTGCTCCATAGTACTGAATCTTATTATCAACTGTAACAGCTAATACTGCAGGACCTCTTAAATTATTATCATATGCCCATCCTCTAGAACTAGCAAATGGATTAGGTACATCTTGGTTGATCACATAAAATGCCATACCTTTTTTAACATCTGGTGAAGTTGGTTGAACTTTACGTATACTTCCTTTTGGTAACTTATCCCATGCTATATCATATGTCTTAGCTGATGATCTCCAGAAGTTCTGCCATCTAGTAGATTTCATTCCTCCAAGCTTGGATAGTTTAGCAGCAAGTGGATCTCCAAATGCTTCATTAATATTAGAATCACGAAGTATATTAATTACCTCTTCTTTAATGATTCTTGTTATATCTGACTTTTTCATGTTAATCTCCTATTCGGTTTTTCTTTTTAATAAATATGTAGTAGACGGAGATTACAGGTGGGTATGGTTAGGAAAAGGTGGTATTAGAAAGGTGTGGTAAAAAAATGATATAGTGTGGTTTTAGAAATAGGATAGTGAGGTTAAAAAAGCTTGTATATTATTTGCCTATTTGAAATATTTTTCTTATCTTTATATATAATTAAAAAATGATAAATAACATGAATTACAAGAACAAATTAAGGGTAGGCCAAGATGTGTATTATACATCAAACTACGGAACCACCGAAATTGGTAAAATCCAGAAACTTAATATGATGATTGAAGGTAGTGAGCACTTAGGAAGAAAGTTTGCTCATATAGATACCGGTAAATGGAAGAATGGTTGGCCTATAATGGCTACGGTTACTATGAGTAGAATAAGCCCTATACTTTAATGGCCAAAGTGCTAGTTAATGAATTCTTTCAGCACGGTTGGAAGAAGCCAAAGCGTAGCTATGCTATATATGGTGGATTGATACCTCCTTTTACAACCACAATTAACGGAGAACGTTATATTATGCCCGGATGGTATAAGCTTAAGCCAGATGAGGAAACACCTAATATAAAGGACATTGCTTATTATCCTTATAAGCCTAAGAAAGAGCCATTACCTAATATAGATAGCAATAAGGTATATAAGGTGGTAAGCTCTAAAGGCAATAAGGAATACCTAGTTCAAATGAATGTTTCTGGAAGTATGGAATGTACATGTCCAGGATATGGGTTTAGGAGGAAGTGCAGACATATCGAGGAAGTAGTTAACCGTTAACCAATTCATGTTATTGCTATTGCATGCTTATCAGCATGGAGGCGCAGCCTCTATTCACCGGATTCCAGGTCTATAGCAAAAAAGCATTGTTCACGATAAAAATCTATATATCGCACCTCAGAGCACCAGATCAGCCTGGTATGTTAAGGATAACCGGTATATGCCCCTATATTGGGTGGTTTTAGGGCGATATATGGTGGTTATGGGTGGTTATGGTGGTATTAGCCCCTGTATACCATGGTATGGCTAGGTATGGCTATGCTTGTTCTGGTTTCGGTCTGCTCCCTCTTATATAGTATGCTCTCTATATAGCTATGCTTGCTCTCTATATATAGTATGCTCATCATCTCTTGCTTCTGCATTCTCTTCTCTTTGCTTCCGTACAATGCCGGAGGGTGAATAACTTTTTATAACTTTCTGGTAAATAATTAGGAAATACGAAAAATAGTTCTTACTACGTCTAATGAACTTATTTAGGCCGGCCATGGTTCTTGGTTCTTTATTCCTAGATCCTTAAGGCAGGTATAGGTAACCAATCATGCAAGAACAATAAGACGTTACCGTGAAAAAATATATAGCAAAATATTTTGAAGAACGACATATATTTATATACTCAGCATACAATTTGTCCTAATCAACCAAACCCTTAGCCAGTAGCATATACGACTCTACTTAAGTGGCATACAATTATTCTGTATAAGGTCGTTAAACGGTTTCATTAACCAAAGACCCTAGGATGAAAGGTTCTGATATTAGGGACTATATCTCTTTGGGACATGTTCGGTTTGATAGGTATACAAGGTCGTTAGACCTTCATCTCAGATGTTATATACTATACCAGCTTATCATATATAAGCATATCCTTCAATCTATTCATCCTGCATATCCTTTAATACGCTGTTAGCTATATAAGCGGTGCACCAATACCATATGGCTACTATTGCTACCACTATCATAATAGGCATTGCTATATAAGCTAATAAGCCTGCTATTATCCATACTATTATCTTACTCATATATAGTATCTCCTTCTGCTGTTATCCACATATGCTCCTCATCATTCTTATAACCGAGTTCTTCCATATGCTTATTATATCTCTTAAGGTGCATGCTATCTGTAATAGCTATACTATCATACATGCCGTTCTTGTAATATATTCTATCCAATTTGATTATGATCTTGTCCACTGTTTGGCTTATATCATCAACCGCCTTTTCCGTATCCCTTATGATCTGATACATACTATCTTGATATTCTATATCTTCTTTGGTTGGTATCCATACTTGTGCACTATCCGGTACTATGGCCGTAGATTGTTTGCCTTCTTGATCCACTGGCATTGCATATGTTGCCACCAACATTGATATGCATATGCAAACTACCACCATACCAACAATTGTTATACTATCCGATTTCAATTTCATGTTCATCCTTTTATTTATATTTCTTGGTCTGGATGCCATTCATCATCCTTACCAATGTCTTGTTTATACTTGTCATCTATCTCTGTATCATCTATTCCGTAATCATCTGGCATCACCGGAGCATTCAACATCTCCCATATCAACAATGCCCATACTATCACTGCTATTATGCTTATTGCAATCCATATATTCATACTCATATCTCTCCATTGATAATTTTCAATACATCTGATATTGGTACATACCATTTACCATCCACCAACTTCTTGTTGGCTGCCCATACATCATCTGCAATTTCTTTTCTCAAATCAATAGGACCCGATTGAACTGCATCTGTATTGATGATCTTTTCATTGCCATAATCTCCTACCTTGCGAGCTCTTATTGCTCCCGAATCTGGATTCCTTTCAAATATCAATTTGTCTAAATTGTTCTTAACATAATTGTTGAGATACTCTTTTGCATCTCCTTTATAACCTTCTTCTTGCATTTGCTGAAATATTTCTTTCATTTTACCCATAATAATATAATTTTTTATTTAATAATTGATCTCTTCAAAGCGAGCGTAGCGAAGCTCGGACCACACTCCGCACTACCTTGTTTCCCAAACTCTCCTCACATAATGTATCCTCATATCGGCCATCCACTTATACTTTACAAAACATATCTTCATATCTGCCTGGTATGGATATTCACAAAAATACCAATGGTTCTTATCTGGATTGGCCTTATAGCGATATTTTACCTTGCAAACTTTTTTATCAGCTTGGTGAGCATATGGCGTAACATATACTAGTAAATCGGCTTGGTGTGCATACTTTGTAACATATACTGATTGGCCTAATACTTCTTGTCCTATTACCATTAGTATACAAAATAATAATATTGATATAATACCTATACAGCCTCCAAATGCTATTCCTGCACTTGTTTCATATTGTTCTTTCCTCTTACCTTGTTCCATAATATTCTTTTGGATTAACAGGAGCCACATATGTTCTACCAGTTACTTCTCTTACAACTTGTTTAGGAGATGGAAAGTTGATATCTCTTTTCCATAATCCATTTGTTACCAATTCTCCTTTAGGCCAATTGGATACTTGTACACCATTTCTATATACTTGTTCAGCATAAGATAATATATGTTTGCGTTTCCATTCTATAAAGTCTTCTGGTGGAGCATCTCCCCAAATAGATTCACCTAATGCTAATGTTGCAATATTATTATCAAACTTAGTAAAGTATGTATCCATATAAAAGTTACATTCATGTAATGCTGTATTGGACATATCAATAAGGACATCTCTTATTTCATTCATACGATTTATATCATTATAGAATATTTCATCATAACATGTTAGTGTGCAGTCAACATCCCATGTAGGCCATTTAGATTTAAAAGTTAAATTGTTTGCAAAACTTCCTTCAACCCAAAAATCATATCGATCGAACCAAGGCCTTGTAGACATAATATCAAACCAATTTTTAAATCTTTCTATTGTTGGCCTGTATACTATATCATTATAATATACTGGTCCTATTCTCATTTCAAATCGTTTACTTTCTATCATGTTTCTTTTGATCGAAATTCTTAAGATTTCTCATAAACTTTTTGTTCTGAGTCCTTGAATCGATATGCTCGCTTATCTGAGATGCTATATACATACCCAATACCACTCCAACTCCTAATAATACTATAAAGAAAAACAAATCCATATTATTTATTATCTTTATCTATTAGACTCTTTATTGTTTGTGCTACTTCTCTTGCTTCAGCAATAGTCTTTACTAATTTCATACACTCTTCAACAATGTCAGGATGTTCTCCTATACCTGCTGGATTGCTTAAATAGTTTTGTAAATTTGCTATTGCCTTAGCTTCTTTTGCTTCTGCTTCCTTTACTAAAGCAGTGATAATTAATTGACTCATAATTTTCTTTTTTTAAAATGGTAAATCTTTATTCTTATTTAACTCATCTTCATAGTCTCTCATCTGCCTAAACCAATCTGAAGATACTGTTATACATATAGCATCTGTGTCGCTTGGACGTTGTCTCCACCATGTTGATGGATACTGTTTCCTTGCAATCGTATCTAATGCTTTTTCTTTAACCCAAATTTGTATTACTGGTTTCATATTAACTTAATATATAAAATTATTTTCAAATATCCTAATCTATTGTATACTTTTAACTACAACTGCAGTTCGTATCATCTGACCTTTATTGATTTTAATCTGATTCATCTTCCAAAGTGCTCCGTCATATGTATGTGCACCAACTGGACCATTTTGAGTTACATCTAATCCTAATTCTCTTGTCCAAGATTCCATCCATAACCATTTCTTTTGTTTTTCAATAATAAATCTTATTGTATTTGTTAAATGATTTTCTTCTTTTACTATCCTATATCTATCCATATTATTCTCCCTTTTTAATATAATTGTACCACATTCCTGCTACCAGCATTAGACCCAGAATAGTTCCTATTGTCCATACTAACATCCATGGTGTATGTTCGGCACCCCATATTGCTGCCGGCGTACCCGTTAGTATCAACCATGCAATGAATATCAATCCAGTATTGTTTTCTAATTTTTTTTCTACCTTCACTGTTCTTTCTGTATTCATCAACCTAGATAAAGCACCTTGCATATCTCTACCATAAGCTGGTTGTTTATGAATCGTTCCATCTAATTCTGCTATAGTAATCATATATTTGCAATAACCTGGATTCGATTTACTTCTCGCAACTAATTTACAATCAATTGCTCTCCGTCTAGTATATTTACTCTTCTTTGCCATAATTTTTTATTCTGTATAATACATATCCTACCACCGGAGTGCCCATTAACAATGTTAATAAACTTGGATGCGGCTCTCCACATAACCCTGTTGCATGTTTTAAGAACTCTAACATTAGTTAACAAAACTTATATGATACAATTCTTTTCCATATGTTGATGGCTTGTTATGATCCATTCCAACTGCTATCTCATATCTAGTCTTTATATCTGATAACTGTTTCATACAATCTTCTTTGGACTTATGATATGATGATATCGTATTGAATACCTTATAACGACCCTTCGAACTCTCTTGTGAATTACTTCCATTAGAAGATTTATTTCGTTTAGCTTCTTCTCTAGCCATATCCACTGCACTCTTTTGTGGTCCTTTCTTTGTTGTTACTCTTGGTGCTCTTGTATCAACCTTAGGTTGGTTTGCAAGATGAACTGTTAATCTAAAATGTTTCATAAAATTATTTTTGTTTATTTGGTTTTTCTTCTATTGTTTTTGGCATTAATTTGTCCAATTTTTTATCCAATTTATCCATCTTTGATTCAACTCGTATAAGTTGTTGTTTCAAAGATTCATATAAAAATACTACATGTTGTACATTTGGTTCCATACTTATTCTCTTTAAACTATTTCTAAAAATTTATTATTCATTGACTTTGCTACATTATTGATCTTATTAACATCAATAAATTGTGCTTCTTTACCATACATTACCTTGAATGCATCATTTTCTCCACTGTAACTATATGATCCTGTAATGAAATAAGATATAACTTTGATGCCTTCTCTTTTCATTTTCTTAACTTGCTCTCTTGTATGTGCCCAAGCTGCCTCTCCACAATATCCATCATAATAAGGAGCTCCATCACTCATATTAACAAAATAAGAATCTTTACCTCTACTTGAATCTATAATTTGTTTCATGATTGCATCAAAACAAAGACCCTCTGGAGTTGATCCACTAACACATACATATGGCATCATTGTTTTAATTTGACTCATTCCATGCTTTCTTGAATCATATGCAATCAACATAACTGCTTTATGATCTCTTTCATTAATGAAATAACTACCGGCTCTAAAACTAATAACACATTCCATATTCTCAATCATATCACAAGCCTTTGCAACTGCTACTGCGGTTGTAACTGCATTTTGGAATCTCATACCACTCATTGAACCACTATTGTCAATTGATATATGAATGATACCTGGATTGTAAGCAAATGATTCAATCTTTTCAAATATTCCTTCTGCTCCATATCCAGCATTAGCAATCATTCTTTTATCTATCTTACCAGATCTTAATCTATTGAACTTAGTACTTCTTTCTTCTGCTCTCACTTTCAATTTCTTACCAAGAACAACTCCTCTTCTTATTCCTTCTGATACCCAACCTTGACGACTACTAATTCTCCATTCATATAACGGCATATCCCACATTCCACAATCAACATTGTTAATCAAATCTTTTGTAAAATTATTTATTACAAGAACTTCTGCTTTCTTTTTTATTTTACCCATATATGTCTCTGAGTCATATTCAACATCTTTATAAGTGATTCCACTATTCTCCATAGCTACCATTTGTTTCTGAACCTTTTTACTTATATTTGTCTTCTTTGTTTTCTGGTCTTGGAAATCATTTTGCTTCTTAATTGCTTTCTTAAGTTGATCTTTTTGTCTATCACTTAATTCATCTTCTCCAATTGGCTTTTGATTGCCTCCTAAATTTCCTCCATCTCCTATCTTAACATCTCCACCTTCAGCCTTTGAACCATCATCAGCAGGAGCATCTCCTTCTGGTGTATTTGGTTCACCATTACCTTCACCATTACATTCATTAGATTGTCCTTCTCCATTTTCATAATTGTTATCACAATCATCTTTCTTATCCAATTCTAATGATGGAATCTGATCTTCACAAAATTGAAATACCTTAAATGCTAAATCTCTAACTTCATTGGTGTTCTTTAATCTTGCAATATTTTTAAGATCAATCAAATTCCAAATTTCTTTCATTCCTAAGACATCTAATCTACGATTTGGATTAGTAAGATTGCAAATTCTAAATAAGAATGAATCCCAATTTGGATCTGTATATTCATCACTCTTAAGACCTTTATCAATAATCTTTGCATTAAAATATTTTTCATACAATGCTTGATAATATCCTTTGTATCCTGGTGCATTTTTATATACCCAAGCATCAATTCTTCTATCTTCTATAATATTGATAAGATTACTTAACTTAGGTAATACATATTCTGATGACCACCATCTATCAAAATTATCTAATGAACTATCTTTTGCACCATGCTTCTCAGCTAATGATATCATATATGAATCATAATTCTTAACCCAATCTTCAAGGTCTCTTAATGTACTGAAGTCGGTCAATTTAATATGCGATCCTTCATGTAATGCTAATCCAACGGCTGGATCAAAATCTTTATCCTTCAATGAGGCTGAAATGGTAACTGTCTTACCATCGGTATAACTATCACCACTAGTATTAAATCTTACTGGAATAGATTCACCTGTAACAATTCTAACAAAGTTTCCTATTGCTCTTCTATAACCTGCTAATTTGATTGGGTCTTTACCCTTCGGCTTTGTCTCTAATTCTTCTCCAAATACATCATAATCATCATCGAAGAAATCATTATCTAACCAAAAACTTGAACTTGAACCTACGGATTTTTTCATATTTTTTCTTTTTTATTTATAATATAAAGATAAGAAATATTTCTGTAATAGGCAAATCTTTTTAATGCTTTTTTACAAAAATGTTTCATGAAATCATTGCATTTAATGGTGGCACTTTTTCATACTTTCCTTTATATTCTTTCAACAAATTATGTTCTAAGCCTTTAACATAAGATGTTTCACATTTGAACCCCAATATCTTTTCTGTTACAATTGGCATAGGTAATACATATACCCAAATAGATTCTACATTCTTTATATGTTCTCTAATACGGTTATTTGTTATATTAGATATACATCTATAACCTTTATGGAATCTTTGAGTTAAATTTTGTGTCTCCCCTATCTTTAACAACTCGCCTTTATCATTTGTTAATATGTACACGGCTGGCTGATTATCTGACTTGATAGGATTGCTAGGATACATTATCTCAATACCTTGAGTATATTTCTCTGATGGAATCATATGTGCATATAATTCAAATCCTTTGTCTATGTAATATTTTTCATTCATAATTTAATTTTAAAAAGGAAGGGAGGGCGCGCCCTCCTAGGCGCCTTTTACTTTCCCTCCCAACCTATTTACTAATCACCAAATTAGTTAGTTGTTGCATACTCTTTATCGTCATCAACTCCTTCTGCATTAAAGATATCTTCATTCTCTGTACTACCACAATACTTTTGAACTACTTGCTTCATAAATGTTCTTTCTGAATCAACTCCTCCATCTTCATCAAAGAAAGGATAAATACAAACTTCTGCTGATTCAGCTAATGTAAATCCATCTTCCATCAATCCTGCAATCTCAACACTTATCCTCGTACTAATTGCATTTGATATTCTAGGAGCATCTCCTTTTATTTCTTTTCTTGTCATTGAAGCAATTTCAGCAACATTATCTGCTTGCTCTTGCGTAATACCTGGATGAAGGTCTTTCAACAATCCTGACTCTTGTTCTTTGTTCAATGTATCCATTTCAACAATAATGAATCTATCTACTAATGCTCTATCCATTGCTCTGGTTGCGGTATATTCATTACCAATATTTGCAGTGGCTACAAATGTAACTCCTTCTGCTACTTTAATGGTTGGAGCATCTTCATGTTCATCTAATCTCAAATATCTTTGTCCTTGATCTAATACCGTCATTAATATATTCCAAGCTTCTGGATGTGCTCTTGATATCTCATCTAACAATATGATGGCATCTTTAGTTTGAATTGCTTTCACAAACATTGACTCAGCAAAGGTCGTACCTTCTTCTTTCTTAAAATGGGTATTACCAATCAATGTCCCTCTTGGATCTTGAGTGGCACCTAAATTGAAATAGAACTCTGGTCTATCTAATGCCTCTACTAATCTCTTAGCGGCCATTGTTTTACCACAACCTGCTGCTCCGGTCATCATAATATTTTTACCTCTCATTGCAGATCGAACTAAATACTTCCATTTCAGATCAGGCATTACCAATGTCTTTGGACGAAGGTCTACTGATTCATTATGAATAAAATTCAATACTGGATCTGCTTCTATCTTATTAGATGCTTCTACTTCTACTTCTTTTGGTTGCATATCACTGAACATTTCCATTGGCTTTCTCATTGATCTACCTGTCTCTATATCATATTGAATACATTGTCCATTCAACAATGCCTTCTCACACATAATATCTCTTACATAGATTTCATTTTGCTTTTTCCCGGAGGAGTCAAATAAGCAATATTTTCCATTCTCTTGAACTACTCTTAAATACTCGAATTTTTTCTTCATTTGGTGATTTTTTAGTTATTTTTTACTTTTTATTTATATATAAAGATAAGAAATATATTTCAATTAGGCAAATCTTTTTCATGCTTTTTTATCAAAATGTTTAACTATTTCTTTCAATTGTCTATATTGTATACCTGTTATATGTTCATTATCTAATGCTTCTTGCAGTATATTATTAGCCTTATCTGGCATTTCTAAGTCATAATAAAACATTACTTGTTTACCAATTCGATCAAAATCTTCTTTGGTAGGCATTCTTAATATACGACTAGAACCTGTACCTATTTTAACTCTTGAAGGACTTGAATCAGATCCTGAACTTCTATGTAACATAGAACCAAAGCCTCTCCTTCCTTTACCTATCAAACCATTTAGATATTCTTTGGTCTTTTTGTTCTTGATAACTTCTATTTCTGAATATGTAGTTTTACCAGTAATAACTGCTCTTACCATATTACGTTCTTCTGAAGAACATTCAATACATTCTTTAGTATTTGGCAAGGCTTTTAATCTTAGTTCTGGGATAGGTTTGTAACATTTACAACAATTCATATCCTCTTTTTATTTATAATATAAAGATAAGAAATATTTTTGTATTAGGCAAATCTTTTTAATGCTTTTTTTCAGAAAGTTTATCTAAATCGAATTGAGTTGGATAGCCGAGTATGGCATTACAATCTTCACAAGTCCATCTAAGATTAAAACTATTATTAATTTGAACTTGTTTTATAACTTTATTGATATGCTTGCAATTTGATTGGATATGTTCAATTTCTTGTTCTATATTCCGCTTTTTATCGAGTAGTTTATCTACTCGTTGCTTTGCATCCATATAGATAAATATAGGTCATCAATAGTTATTCTTCATTCTTCCACCCAAAGGATTTCCTACTTCCATATAATAACAATTGTAACATAACAACCTTAAATTCTCTCGTTTATGGTTTGTTCTATCTCCATCTATCCAATCTAATAATAAAGGGACTGAATAATCTGATACTCTTCTTTCACAATAACCACATGAACAACACTCTTCTTCTATCTGAGCATTTTGGATCAATCTATGTTTTAATCTGTTATGTGGATACTCTGGATACTTACCTTCTAATATATCTAACAATCCATACTTACCACGTAACCTAGGTTTGAATGCTCTAGGTATTCCTTTGCCTGCTTTATTCTTATGTGATTCAAATAATGTCTTACCTGTTTCTTGATCTTTATATAACTTAGCATATTTACGAAATGATTCATAAGACACTTTTAAAAATCGAGCAGCTGCTGCACATGACTTGGTATTTTCTATTGCATATCGTATTTCTGATTCTGATATGTTAAATGCAGGTCGTCCTTCTCCAGGTTTAAATGGCATGTTACCCTTTTAATAATGTTCTTTCTCTAGGGTCATGCATTTCAGAAGCTCTTTTCCTGCCTTCCTCATATTGAAGTTTTTCTAATTTAGATAAACTTGCATACCAAGCTGGAAACTCTCCTCCTCTTATTGTCATTGCTTCAGCCCAAATATCTCGTACATCTGATTTTAGTTCAATTTTGTAATCAGCTAAAATTGTCCCTAAAATTGTAGATGCTTTTGGCTGAACTCCAACATTTTCTTTTTGCATAGCTTTATACCATTTATCCATAATATTTGCTACATGATCTTTTTTCGTCATAACTCTTCCTTTTTAATAATTCCCCCACCTCCGAAGTTTCTACGGACTTCCTCCGTTTGCTAGGGTGCTTAATTAAGCAGCCATCGCCATTTCAACTTGTTCGCCAGTTAATGCGTGATCTTCATTATACCCTTATCTTGCTGTCAAATCCAGTCACCCCCATATTGTAATTGTTTTAGTGGAGGTGGAGGGTATCGAACCCTCGTCCATACAAGCAGCTAATATAACTACTAACGATCATTAATAAATATACTACTTAGCAATATATAATTGTCCATTTCTAATATATAACTTGCCTATAGGTGCTTTTGTTAATTCTCTACCTAGTAAGTCATAAATTTTACCATCGTTAACTCTATTAAATGTTAGTTCATTTATAGATGTTGTATTACCCATACTAAATAATACCCATGAAAAGGTATTTTGGTCAAATATTAAACTATCACACCTAGTACATGTTTCCATTGTATTTGCTTCATAAAGTATAACATCATAACAAACTTTAACTGTATCTGTTGTCATAATTTGTCCAAAGAAAGCATACATACCGTTTCCTGAATAGCACATACCATTAGTACATACTGCCCAATATACATCCATTGAATCTGGATTATGAATTATATTTGATGTATCAAGTCCTACGTTAAATCCTTGAGACTGGTCTGTCCAATATGTTATTGAATCACAGCAAAAATATGGTGCTATCTGTCGTGCCTGTGTTTGTAGTCCAAGCGAGACTAGTACTGCTAATAATACTTTTTTCATTTTTTCTTCTTTTTAATTTCATAGGCTAACTTATCCATTCTATACATTCGAAATAGCCCTTTTACGAATATATATTTTAATTTTTTAAACATAAACTTCCGCTCCATTTTCATTATCCTCAAATACTGAAACATAACAACACCCAAATTCTTGCATAATTTCTTTTGCTAACATTTCACATGACTTAGCTCCAAACTCATGAGTCCTGGATGCTAAATTATAATATTCATGTCCTAACCATTCTTCAATATCTCTCTTGAACATGATAAATTCAACATCTCTATCATCATGGTTAACTTGTTTCTTTGCAGTAATATACCATTTATGTCTATGCATACTTGATAAAAATCCTACTTCAGGAAATACTTTTTGAGCATCAGGCCAGTTATGTAACCCTTCTACTTCTAACTTTGCTATAACATTTGTTTTCATATTCTCAATATAATAAATTTATTTCAACTATCCAAATGATTTTGGACTTTTTTCCAATAATTTGCTGTAACATTATTTTGCATCCCTCTCGGTCCTCCGTTCCAACATCTCGCTATTTCTTCAGCTGTGGTCAATCCGTAATGCTTACAATAGATCTCAAATATTGCAATAGATCTATTCCTTGCCCATCTATCATCATAGGAAAATCTTTTTAGTTTTCCTTGTCTTCTTAATATTCTATTTACATCATCAACCATACATTTTCTTATCTGTAAACAACCGACTGCATCTTCTCTTGCATTGTAGGCAGAATCGTTGTTACTACTCTCTACCATCATCAATGCAGATAATAAATGAGTTGTATTATTTGATATATTAAAATCCCATATTTGAGTTTTCCATTCTAATGTATCTATTTCTAATATTAAACTATCAATTTTCATTGTTAAACTATCTGTAGTTTCTTGAAGTTCTAATTTAAGATCATCTATTTGATTTTCCATATTCCATGTAGATGCTAAAAATAACATCACTACACTAATAAACATTAAAACAAAGCCTACTTCATTATATGTATAAGTTTTTTCTTTTTTCATATTATTTTGATTTTGGTTTATATTCTCTTATTTGAACATCTAATCCATTTTTTTGTAGATATGCATATAAAGTATATATCTCAGGAGCAAACCCTGAATATATACGACATTGGCCAGTTCCATTTGTAATGATTGCCATTTGTTCTGCCTGCAATGAATTACATAATGGTAGGTATGCTGATAGAATTTCTATTACGTAATTAAATGTATTATAGTTATCATCTAATAAGTAAAGTTCTAATCGTTTCCTACGCTTTCGACGTAATGGTGTACTCGATCCTGATGTCTCCATATGTTGTTGTTGTTGTCCACATAACTAATCTTCATGTTCTATTTTATCAATATATTCACTATATCTATTGATAAATTCTTTTGTAACTTTTGTTCTATCTGCAAGACCAAATGCTTGTCTTGCTTCGATATTTTTTATTCCGTCATTAACGTATACTAAAAATATATCTTGAGTATCATTATGACCAATTTCTGCTACATCAATTTTTCTACTGATTATCTTCCAGTTCATTGATGATGTTTTGGAGTTGTTGACATTTTTCATATTCTTCCTTCTCAATAAAATATTTAATCATGGAATTCAAGAACTTGATTTTTTTTGGCTCAGAAAAGGATGGCGGCCATACATTGATTTCAGTAATGACATCATACACCTCTTCTATTGTGAGATCCAAATAATTCTCCATATTGTTCTTAACTCCTATCATTTATAATATAAATATAAGAAAAATAATTCAATTAGGCAAATATTTGAATGGTTATTTCTTTTTAGATTTGTTGCCCCAATTGGCAGCGCCAACTTTTCTACATTTGGATAATGATAATGATCCATATGCAGATGGCCAAACATCATATCGAGATTTAACTTTGTAGTAACATTTATCTCGTTTTGCCTTTTCATTCATTTGTTCTAAACGCTGAATGAATTTTTCTCTTAATATAGATTCTGCTTTTGTTGAAACATTTTTTGCTTTTTTAGGCGGCTTGCCACCTTTAGCTTTATTTTTGTATACTGCTCTTTTTCTTCTGGTAGCTGATGATTTATCTTTCTTACTCATGCCGGCTGCCTTACTAGCAGGAACACATTTTGGATAAGCTCTCTTACCACCTTTTCTAGATTTCTTACCTGCTGAAGCTCCACATGCAGGATGTCCGCCGCCTTTCTTTTTTCTAGATATATCAACCCACTTTTGTTTTACCCATTTTCTTAAATCTTCTGCAATATCATCATCTGGTAATTTGCTTTCCTTCTTAACACAATTAGGAACTGTTTTACCAAAAAGCTTTTTAGTGCCTTTCTTTTCATATCCTTTCCAACATCTTGTACCTTCTAATATATCTTTAAGATTTAACATATTACTCATCTTTATACATTGTTGGATCAATTGGATCTGGGTCTAATGCTAATTTAAGATTTCTTTTTTGCCATTCGAATGACTTTTCATCTTCTTTGATAGGACCTCCAGCTGCCCATGTGTTGCATGATCTTGCAGAATGACATTTGAAATGATGCATCCAACAATAACCTAATATACCAAATTCATCTCTAACTGGCTCAGATGTTTCTCCTGGTATACATTCTAACATTCTTGGCGATACATCAAAAGCTGTACATGACATACATTTGGATTTCATTGCTGCTTCTTCTGTTGTATTCCATTTCTTTGCTATCTCTTTCCAATAGTCACCTGGCTGTTCAACGTTGAGAGGTCCATACTTAATGAAATCGGCTTGAATTGCTCTATCTCTATTTGCAGTGTTTACTTTAAGCTTCTGTGTTGCAGTAGGACATTGTTTGATTTGGTCTTCTGGTGATTCTGTTAATATGTTTTTTAGTTTTATCATATCTTACCTTAATGAGAAGTATATTGAAGGAACCCATTCTGGCGGCTCTTCTCTTTCATAATTTGCTTCATAATCATTCCTAGTCCATTCTTTATCAATCTTTCCTCCTGCATCCATAACTAGTTTAAGTGATGCTCTCCAATCTGCAGATGATAATGGTTGTCTTACATATGACCATCGTGCTCTAAATTTACCAGGCTCTCTTTCTGATATTCTAACACCTTTTTGAATTTTTTCCATTTCATATTCTATTGATTCTGCTTTAGTAGAAAATTCTGGTATATCTTCATTTAATATGTTTTTTAATTTTATCATGATTTCATATATACTTGTACTACTGGATCACCACCACCTGTATTGCCGGCTACTACTACATTTCCTTTGCCATATTTTTTTTCTAATGCTGGCATATCAGCTTCTATTGTATCCCATTTAGTTCTTCTATCTGTCTCTGGGACTGAATTTGTCATATACCATTTAGGAGGTCCACCATCACTGCCTTTGCCTAAAGGTTTGCTAGGATTTGAATACATATATGATAACGCCTTATCTGCAGATACAACTTTAAGGCCTATCATGTATTTACCTTTTGCTTCATTTAATATATTTTTTAGTTTTATCATTGTCTTCTCCTTGGTTGTGATGATAAGCCATATCCTATCCTTCCTGTATCAGCTTTTGCTCCATAATAAGCTGCTTGAGCATCTCTATCCTTTTCAAAAGCTTGTTCTGCTTGTCTTTCAAACTTTTTGATTGATGCCATAGCACTACTAATAATTGTCTGCTGATTCAAGTTAGTTAGATCTCTCCATGTTTTGAGGTCTCTTAGATAATTTTGATTCTTAACTGTTTGGCTAAACTCTTTATCTCCATACCTAGAAAGAGTTTCTATTTCATGTGAACCATCTCCCTTAATAGATAATGATAAACGTCCACCCCATTTTACTCCATGTGTCCATCTGAAAGAGAATCCTCCTGTGCCATTTGCAAATCTGAATTCTTCATATGTAACTTTTTTATTAGATGGAAATTTTTCATCTGCTTCTTCAATACCAACCAGCTTTCTTATTTGTTTCATTGAGTCTTGTAATGCACCTTGATCAAATATCTTTGTTTCAAGTTTTTTAACTTCGAATAATATGTCTTTTAGTTTTATCATTTTTTCAACATATTTTTAACTGCATCTGGTCCTGACCACATTCTACATGACCAATATCCTGCAGATGTTCTATCTTTCTTTTGATCGCATTTGTGTCTTGCTTTGAAAGATTTTCTTTTCTTTGGATCTTTTGTTTTAATACTTAAACCTGTATTATCTCCAAATGAAACCTTTTTAACATTTCCTGTCTTTGGATTGTTAACATATACATAGAACTTCCTAGACCCACCTCTCTTAACTTTACCTAACTTCACTTTCTTTCCTTGATATTCTGCTTCCTGAAACACTACAGGTTTTGCGGATTCAACTATTTCTAATCCTAAAGTTTTGTTTATATGTATTGTTGTTTCGGAAGCTTCAGTAATAGATCCATCAGTTGATAATATCATACGTGCTTTAGTCTTACCTGTGCCTTTATTATATGATACACTATAATAAGTTTTACCCATTTTATCTTCAACATGTGTTATAACAGCTGGATGTCCTAGATATTTTACTTTATCACCTTTCTTGAAAGCTTCAGTTAATTTACCTTCACCTGGAT
>VMHT01154966.1_pt1 | contig 50209 bp, 16 predicted proteins | sample 4693611 | NCBI WGS metagenome assembly VMHT01 (sample SAMN12280063, study PRJNA550983) | marine metagenome | isolation source: seawater sampled from same location over 5 years 0.02-0.2 micron viral filtrate | place: USA: collected off the coast of southern California halfway between the port... ... | reverse complement strand
TCACTAGCTATATATGTAATTTGTAAATTGTGACATTTACAGCAGAGGGGATGAAAGTCCCCTCTATTACTTTATATAGAAGTTTTTCATATCAAGATAGTTCTGCCATTTTTTAATTGAATATAAAACAGGCACTGCATCTTGCCATTCTTTTTTAAGTTTCCAAGTTCCAGCCCTGCTACCTCTTTGATAAACAACTTCCTTATTCTTATAAAATTCTTTATTACTTTGTGTAATAGCATAATAAGGTGTCTCAACAGTTGACCATAATGCTTGACCAAGTTCACCCATAGTTCTAGAAGATGCTATAGGGGATTTAACCATCTGATACTGTTGGTCTGATCCCAATATAGGAACAAATAATATTAGTTCTTTAAAAGATCTATCTGCTTGGTATATTGCTATATTCTTAAATCTTTTAAGTATCTCATTGTCATCATCATCTCCAGCAAAAGATGACATTAATATTTCTTTCATTACAAAAGTTAACATCATTATTCCTATTTCACCCATAGTTCTGTAGAATCCAAACAATTGATTTCTAGCAACTTCTTTGTTTTTTTCATATGAACCATCAAACTTTTGAATATAGCCTTGCTCCTCCATAAAGTTTTCACCATAGTCTCTAAACTTCATATCTCCTTTTGCTATTTGACCAAAAGCATAACCCATAAACTTCCACCAAGATCTATATCGGCCTTCCATCCATCCTAAGTTTTCATCAAAATATTGTTGCTGAAATCTAGCTCTAATTGCAGGAGCAACCCACTTATGAAACTGAGCTGCTAGTTTACCTACAGTACTAGATTGAAGAACCATTCTATCTTCTGCTGCATAGTTACCGTGAATCTGTTTATTTACTTCCCGTATTTTATTTCTAAAATCATATCTAAAATCAACATTATATTCACCTACTTCTATAATCTGTTGTGATTTTCCGTCTTCACTTAGATTTTCAGGATCATATTTTACTATAGTTTTAAATCCTTCTTTTAGTTTTAATCCTTTAGTTTCAGCATCAAACTCCAGAGCATCATATAAAGATAGAATTTCACCACCTTCTCCTCCTTTTCTAATATATGTATCCATCAGCATGGCTATGCCAACTTTAGTTTGAACATTCCATTCTGCTGCATCTTGCAAAACATAACCCCATTCTGTAGCTTTATTCAACCAAGATTTATTAATTGATTCCATATCAGCTCCAGTCTCTCGTATATCTGCATCTGCATCCATCATTCTAAACAGAGATACAGCTGCTTCATACTTACTAGTTGGAAGTGTAGGATCATAGTCAGTTGCATTTATAGGTTTCTTTGCCATTGATGCTAATCTATGAATCATGTCTGGTACAGCTCTTCTATTATATTCCACACTTGCTCTAGCAAAAGCTTTTGCGCTATAGAATCTACCACCTATTGCTTCAATATTATCATTCAATCTACCAAGAACATAATTATTAAAATTACCAAATGGATTAAAAGCAACATATGATAATGATGACCACTTTATCAAACCGTCTGCAAGCTTTTCTCCAAAGCCTTTAGTTAGTTGATCGTTATCATAGTAAACCATATTCATCCACTTCTTGGCTCTTTTAAGAATATTAGAGTCTGTTCCTTTTACAGAACCTCTTTGTTCAAATCCAAGTTTAGTTTTAATACCGGTAGTTATCCTACTATCTTGAGGTTGGTATTCTCTTTTTTCTATGACTTTAAGCATTGCTTTCATTGTATCTTCCACAGTGGACATTGTATCATAATGTTCTGCCATGGTAAGAAACTTCAATAATCCAGAAGCCATGTCTTTATTAAGTTCACCTTTAGAAGGTTTATTTTCTAATGCAGCCCTTTTACCTTGAAGCAATGCTAGTCTATCTTTATATTCTACTTTGCTTATTTTCTCATCAATCATTTCTTGTTCTAGCGATTGAATTTGCTCATCAATATCTGCTAATTGCTTATCTGTAGCAGGAACCCCTGTATAAAAAATAGGTAAGCTATCTATTAAATTTCCATTTTCGTCAACAAATATTGATCTTTGTTGGGCTGTAGTTCTAAATAAATTCTTAATTCCTCTAGATGTTTTTGCAAACATATCCGTAAAGAAAGCACCTTTATCTTTAATGCTGCCTATTACACTTGCTCTAATTAAAGGAACTCTTCCTAGCATTTGATCTCTTTGTGCTTTTGGTAATTTTTGCAAAAGATCTTGCTCAAATACATTTCTAAAAAAGTCATAAAAATCTTTTTGAGCTAAACCTAGTGCTGACTTATTTTCTTGAATTGCTATAAATTTTTCACTACGCATGTCTTTACCAGATCTACTTACCAATCTTCTTTTTCTATATTCAGGCTTAACAGTATCAAATATTTGATCTTTTAATATAGCTCCTGTGGGATTTCCATTTTTATCATTTTTCATGATATCCTTACCTTCCACATCAACACCTGTAGTATAGTATTTTGCTTTAAATCTATAGTATGCATCATCAGAAATATCTGTTCTTCTTTTCCAAAAGCCGTTTCTACCTACAGGTACAAAATACATATACTTTTTTCTTTCTTGTTTAAAATCATCGGTATAGTAATGATACTCTCCATCAATAGGTTCATTACCAGCACCAATAGTTTCAGCATTAAAGAAGTTTCCAAATTTCCTTCTCTTTAAAGCAAGGTCTATATTATAGTCTATATCTTCTTGAGAAGCTGTTTGTAAGTTTGTGACATCTCTATATTGATATGGTTGACCATTTTCATCATATAACTCAGATCTTAATTCCTCAAGCAAATCATAGTATACTTGTCCTATTTCTTGAACATATCTGCCAGTAAACTCACCATTCTCATCCATTTCTAACATGAAGTCAAAAAGTTTTTGTGGATCTTTTTCAGATGAAAGTTTTTGAAGTTTTGAAGCAAGGTTTCTAATCGTAGATTCTCTTGTTTGAATTTTATCAAGAAGTTCTTGTTTTTTAGCTTTATAAATTTTATCCATTAAAGCTAATAATGTATCTGGAGAAGTTGCTAAATCTTTAGTTTGCAATTCTACAATTCCTATATCTCTACCAAACTGCATAAGATGATCTAATTCTTCTTCGCTAAAGTTTTGACTAGATCTTGTTTTTACTATATTTCTTACATAGCTTGTAACCGCTTTATCAATAACACCTTCGTTAGATTTTGTACCAACTAAATCATTTGCTTTAGCTTGAAGAGTAAAAGCAAGTCTTCTCTGTGTAGCGTTTAAAGGTTTTGAGTCAACAACTGAATATAGACCTTCAAATGTAGCAAGATAATTATCAAAATTTAAAGCATATCTAATGTATTCTGGTTTACCAAAGTTTTTGGGATTCTCCATATAATCTTTAAAGTAATCCATTTGCTTTATAGCATCTCTAAGTAAGGATGAGTATGTAGCAACTTTTGTTTTTGGATCTAGGCTCATAGCCAATGTTATGGCGTTTATAGAGTTGTTTATACTTTCTTTTAATTGAGATACAGATTTATGCTTACCTAAGAAAACATTATTCTTAACCATCTCTAAAGCTTCTAATTTTCTTACTAAGCCTATTCTATAATCTTCTAAAGCCTGTGTTATAACTTTATATTCAGGATCTACTTTTTGATCTTGAGGCTGGGCTTCTTTAGCATTTAAAGTTGTATCTGCTTTACTTTCGGGACTCTTGCTTGAAGCTTGATCTATTTTTCTTTTTGCTTGTGCATCTACACTTAATGGCATTATTGCATCAATGTAAGGTAGGTTTTGAGATTCTGGATGTGATACCCAGGTTTCTGTTTTAAATGTACCTTCAAACTTTTGATCTTTACCTTTACCAGTTACATCAACATGTATATGCATTGTTGAAGCATTACCGTCTTGAGTACTTACAGTATATCCCATATTCTCAAGCATTCTTCTATACAAATTAACCTGCAAATTATGTTGTTGTTCTTTGCTTAGTTCTTCAGCAATACCTGCTTTTTTAAGCATGCTGTCTTCTCCAATTTTATACTTTGAATTACTATATGATTTCTCACCTTTATATGTATCCTCAATGCTTGTTTTAGAAGTTTTTAAATCTACAATTTTTAAGCTACCATTTGGTTGTACTAATAATAAATCAATTGATCCTGCTAACTTTGTGCTTTTATCAAAGACAACTACTTGAGGTATTGCAATACTACCATCTTGAGTTAATAGTGCTAAGTTTGCTTGCAAAGCCGCATATGCATTCCCAAATTGCTGTTCATCTAAAATTTTCATTTGCGCAGCTATATCTTTAACAGGCATATCTGTAGAAAGACCATCTAATATTGTATCAAAATCATTTCCTAAATCTAAGTTTAATTGAAAATCTTCTATTCTATCTTCAGGCATTTTTCCTTTTATAGCTTCTGTTGTACTTGTCCATACTGTAGCTGAATCATTTAAATCTTGATACGTATGAGTTGCTTCATCTAAAACTAAAATAGGATCTCCATCTTTAAGTGTTGATGCAGCAAGATTTCCAACTTCTTTTGGGGAATGCATTGCTCCATGAAATATGTTTTCTATTATTTCTTTTTGAGTTTCATTAGCTTGTCGTATAGCATAATCATAAGCTGCTTGTTTACCTGGCGTAAGATTATATCTCACTTTATTATTATCAGTCTTTAAATCAACGTCAAATGATATATCACTTGTATTTAAAAACTTTGCTATATCAGATAGAGTTGCGTTATCTGGAATTATGTCTGGTGTCAACCTTGTTATTCTTCTGACTTCTTCATTTGCAAGTTGCTCATTATTTACAACATCATCAGTTGCAGACTCTCTTCTTTCTTGCTCAAGAAGTGCAGTATCGCCTCTAAAGTAGCTTAAGTTTCTACCTGTAAAAACTTCACCTAAACTTTGGACAATAGAAAAAAACCAATCTACAAATTCTTTTATTCTATCTTTAAATGTTTTGGTTGTTTCTGTTTTAAACTCTTTATCAAAATATCTAGATAAACCTTGAGTTACTAATTCTAATTCTCTATCTCTTTGTGTAAATCCTCTTTTATCTGTATATGCTTCCGCAATCTCTTGGTTTAATTCTGGAAAATTTAATTTTGCTTCCTCCAATAAAGAATTAAAAAGCTCAGGGTTGGAAGCTGCAAATGAATCAACAAAAGGATGTAAAACTTCTTCAATTGCAATTTGATCAGTTACACGTTCTTTTATAAGATATGCTGTACCGTTAACATAAAAAGATCTAACATCCTTAAATTCTTTGATGTCACTCTTTTGATCTTTAGGTAATTTATCATAAATCTTTTTAGCTTCTCTTTTACCAAGAACTTTAATTTCAACAGAAGGAAATAATCTACTTAAGTGTTCTATTAACTCTGTAGTATGATTAGTACCAAATGATCTAGATTCGGGTAGTATATCTCTCTGTGTTAGAAGCGTAGGCTCAAGCTTTATAGATAAGCCTTTTCCCATCATTTTTTTACTAAATATATCAAGAGGTATATTATTAGATATTAAATACCCTTGTATTCTATCATAATTAAACTTTCTTATTCCAGCATTATACACTCTATCTTTTGATGATACAACATACCAGTTATCACCAAGCTTACTTATCATTCCCTTTCGCCTCATGTTTTCATAAAGAGCATCAACAAAAGACTTTCTTTTTAAGTTAAAGGCTGTTTTACTTTGTTTTTCAAATTTCAATGCTTCTTCCACTGAGGGTATAGCATCCGAATTATTTACATCCTGCCATGCAGAGATTAATGAATTTGCAACTATTGGAGAGCCAACAGCTCTAGACACAAGTTTAAATTCATCCAAACTTCTATTTATACATCTAACTGCCATAATTAACTATTAAAACATTTATTAATTTCTTCTTTAAATTGTTCAAAGCTGGTATAAGCATTTGCTCTTTTAGCTTCTTTTTGTAAATCTGCAAGTGATGATATATCAAAAGTTCTTAATGTTCTTTTTTGAGGTATGCTCAAACTTTCCCAGAACTCTGCAACTTGCTCATCCATACTAACTTTAAACTTGCTTTCATCTTTTTGTATTGAAGCATTTAAATCTAATTCACCTTCTACTTCTCCATCTTCTGGTAATTCCATAGAAGAACTTTGTGAGTCTGTGTTATCAGATCCCGGAAGTACAAACTCACCTTCAACTTCACCATCAGCAGGTAAAATATTTTTGATATCTGTTTGTTTTTTACCATTTAAAGTTACATTTTTTCCATCAAAACCTATCTCAGTTTCAGGATTATCTTTTAGATTCTCTGCATTTTGTTTAGAGTTAATAGAATCATATTTATTCATTATGTTAACAGCTCCCGGTGTAGTAAGAAAATATTCAAACGTTCCTTTAGGCCCTTCTCTAAAACCTAATGTTTTATTTATCTCATCGTATTTAGCTTTTAGTTCAGCATCTAATTTAGGATTTTCTCCAGGAATATATAAGCTTGATACAGCAGATCTTGCTTCAGCTGCAGCTCTCTTATTCTGTTTAGACATATCAGACTCTTCTATTGGGTTTGCATCTCTAATTATTTTTCTTACTTCCTTATTACTTTTTAAATCTCCAAAAATATAACCTCCTGCAAATTGAGCTGTAGATCCTTTTACATCTACTTCTACATATTGCGCATATGATCCTGAAACTAAAGGACCGGTATACATATCATGCATATTTTGTCTTTTCTTTGATCCAATCACTCTTTTTAGCTTGAAGTATTTCCAGTTATCCCCCACTTTAGTTCTTATTGCTGCAGGAAAAATTACTTCATTTTGTACATACCCATCTGTTTCTACCTTTGTTATACCAAAACCTTTAGTAGAAACTAAGTTTTTATTTTTTTCAAAAGCTTCCCTTTGTTTTCCTTTAAGCGTTTTTACAGAACTTGTTTTCATACTACCTTCAAATGTAGTAGATCTACTATAGACACCTTTCAATAAATCAATTGTAAGGACTCCCTTGTTACCTTCCATACTAATATTAATTGGAGCTTTTAAAGCATTAGTATTTAATGTATCTTCTTTTTTCTCTTCTTTTGTTTTATACCCTGCAATATTATAATCAAAATACTCATCCATCAATGTAACTAGCTCATCATATAATTCTGGACTATTATCTTGTAAACCTTTTATTACTTCTGCTGGTATACTTGAAGGTAAAAATACACTATTAAACATTCCTCTTTGGGAAGCTATTATTTTAACTTGTTCTCTTAGCGCTTTCTTAGCTTGATCTACTTCAAATGGAGAATAATAATTTGACTCTACATTTGCATCACTTTTCTTTATTATTAATCTAAATGCATTAGGTTGATCTCTTACAATTTTACTATCAGATGATCCTATACCAGCTTCATTATCAAATATTATAAACATATCATTTGGTCTACTGGCTACCTGAGTTTGTGTAAAACTTTTAGTAGCAATCATAGTATTAGCTTTAGGATTATATAAAGGTATTCCATTATGCGTACTTAGCATATATGAAGTTTTAGCACTCAAGAAATAGTTTGTTACAAGTTCTTCAAAGAAATCTTCATATGTCATACCCATTACACTTTCAAAGAAAGCACCATCTCCCCTTTTAAAAGCTTCTTTTATTGTTGAAGCATTTTCTAAATACTTACCTAGAGCGGGAGGTGATATTGCAGAAAGTAACGTTTTATACGCAGGCTGCAATCCATCTTTTACCATTAAGTAATTCATGATATCCATAGCTAAATATCTAGTCTTGGGATCTAAGAATAACTCTTTAAATCCATTTTGAAGATCTACTTTATCACTATCCTTTATTCTGGTTAATGTATTTGAACCTGCAATATATGTACCTGTTTTATTTCCTTCAGCTAATGCGTCTTCCAATCTGATAAAATCATCTAAAAAGAAGTTAAACTTTCCATTTTGTAATTCTCTAGCTTTTTCAACTATAGCTACAATATTTATATTTTTATTATCACTTGGATATATAATATCATTAGTTAAAGTTGCACCTGCTTGAGGATCGGTTATTGATAAATGATGCATGTAACTTTTTATTGTTACAATAGATAGAATGTCCCTAGTAATATTTTTTCTAACATCAGGATCTATATAACGCATGCGTTTATTTTTTGCATCATAGAAGGTAGAATTATGGAGTAAAGTTGGCATAAACTTATTATACCCACCTTTAGATCTAGATAAAAATATTTCAGGTAATAGTTCACCGTAGAATTCTTCAAATATACTCAAAGATGTTGACTGCCATGTATTGCTTCTGAATATAGGTCTTATATCCATTAATGGTAAGTCTTCCCATCTCATATTTTTAAGCTCAGCATCTGGAATATTTAAACCTAATTTTTCTATTGACATAGCAGTTTCATCCATTGCTGCAATATTTTGACCATATCCACTTGTTAAGTCCATTAAAGCACCCATTTCCTTAGTGAATCCCGATATATCAAGAGCATTAAGAAACTGAGCTAAAGCATCATATTGCATTACAGCCTCTTCAAGAGTAATTGCTTCATTACCCTCTTCTGCTGCACTTGCTCTTTCTCTAATTAAATCAGTAGCATCATTAAATTTAAGAATCGGATCTTTAATAAGTTCTTTAAGCGTCTCTTGATTTACATCAGTTGTACCTATCAGACTTGTTCCTCTATCTCCACCTAAATCTTTTATTACTCCAAACAGCAGCATCATTTGACTTTCAATGAACTTTCTCGTACCTATAAATTCAGGATCTGTTTTTTCTAAGAAGTAACTTCTTTTTATTGTTGGATTATTTATTAAGTAAATAGAAGTTTTAATTGGCACACCCATTGCAGTCATAACAGCCACTATACCCAATGCATTTTTAGACAAACCTAATTTAGCCGCAAGTCTTTCCTTAGCATTATCTGTCATTGCTGTGATCAATGCTGATATAATATATTGTTTTCTTCTACCTGGACTACCATCTTCTAATACTTCTCTATTGTTAGTTCCAGAGAATTCATTATAAACTTGACCGCCAAGAGTTAATCGCAGACCTTGTTCCTCACCTTTAATTACTCTGCTTTTAAGTTTTACATTAAACTCTTGAAGTAAGCTTAAAAATAAATTAGGTCTTACAACTGCACCAATAGATGCTGCACCTTCTTTGTTATTTCCAAAACCTCTACCTTGACCTAAAAGATTATCTGGATCTAAACCTTCTTCATTAACAGCCTCTTTAAGTTCAGGAATCTCCGCAAATATTTCTTCTTGCAATTCTAATAGAATATCAAGATCTGCAGCTTCATATGATATTGGCATACCATCCTTGTATGTTGTATTGTACTCATTAGACATCATAGCCCATTTTAAGTCTAAAACTTCATTGTTTAAAGCAGCGCTATAAGGTTGTCTACCTTTATTCTGAACAATATAAGTATTATATTGCTCTTTTGTCAAAGGCAGTCCTAATGTTAAAAGAGCATCAATAGTCTGTCTAGTCCATCCAGAATCTAAAAGTTTTTCAATTTCAGCATCTGTAAGAGAATTTTTTAAACCTTGGATTTTAGATTTATTGGAAGCCTCTTTATATACGGATCCTTTAGAGCTAATGTTCTTTTTAATATATCTCTGGTAATCATTAAAATTATTACCAAATTCCTTAAACTGAATTTTTGTTTGCTCCTTCATATAAGGCTTACCTTTTGTACGAAGTTTATCTTTTACAAGGAGAGTTTTTGGCTCAGTTCCTTTTATATAAATTCTTTTATTATCTCCTCTTTTATGTGATATAAAATAGTAATCATCTCCATTTTCAGTTTTCATTAGTGACTTTTCTATTTCACCAAAATTGACACCGCCACCATCTTCTTTAATTAAATCCAATTGTTTTTGAGCTTGCTCTAAACTATCTACAACCCAAACATCCAATGGCTCTTTAGCTTTAGTTTGATCTTTAATTTCTGTATGTTCATACATATCTACAATAACATCATAGATTTTTTCCTTCTTTCCAGTAGGGACTCTTTCGGAATAGTATTCTTTCATTTGAATATACAACTTATCAATATCAAAGTCAGCCCCAGATACCTCAACTAATTCTCTTGGAGATATTATACTAGATCCGTAATATACAGGTAAGAAATCTACAACTTTTATATTAATTGTAGAGTGATTATCTTGAGATGGGATACGTATACCAAACATTTTAGCTACAGAATCTGGTATAGCCTCTCCAGGTTTTAAGTCCAAGTTAGCATAAACATCTGAAGTATGAGCAGGTAGCATTGATTCGCTATATTTTACACCGGTATAATTACCATTTTCATCATACTGCTTCATATCAAATCTTAACCTATCTAATATTATAACACCCTTACCTTTTGATTTATCTACTTCAGTTTTAAGAGTATCAAAACTTTGATCATCTGAAAAGTCTACAGCTTCACCATTTCTTTTTACTAAATCATCTGCAGAATAATTATTTAAAAAATCATCTGATCTAATTATCTCTTGTTTATCAGGATATCCATTCTCATCTACAGATAGAACTCTTCTATATACATTTACCCCATAGTCAGAAACTAATGCAGCAGATATACCAGGTAACTTTTCAGATATAACAGACTTGTTAAAATATGAAAGAAATAACTGCTCAAATTTTTCTATAGTAAGCGGATTATTAAGTTCGTATTTTGGTTCACCTGTATCAGGATCAAAACCAAAAAATTCTAAAAGCTCACTTGCTGACTGACTCGCCATTAAAGATGTCTGAGCATACTGTAAATAAGCTAATAAGTCAGTTGTAATTTTCTTTTGATCAATACTTTTATGTACTTCGCTCATTGCGTACTCTACATCAAAACTAAATATAAGATTTCTTTTATCTAAATACTTACCTGTTAGTCTATCAGCAATTGCTTTATTATAACTATATCGCAAGTCTCCTATAGTTTTTTTAACCCATCCACCTTCACCATCAGGAATTGATACCTCAGTAGCATCATTTTGCTCCCCGGTTATCAATGTTTTAATCTGAGTAGGATCTGTTATTTCTAACTTATTAGATGGGTTTATTACCTGAAGACCCATAAAATTAGCATCTAGAGTCATTGACTCACTTTTAGATAATGGTGTATTAACATTTTGAGTATCAACAAATGTGTTAATATTATTTACATTTTCCTTTAACATCTTCATTGCTGATATAGGAGCAGCTAAAGCAATAGTATCATTTTCTTCCTCAAACCTTTCCATGCGCTCCCTCATATTATGAAGCTTTACTCTATCAGGTCTTGCTATCCAATTACCTTGAGCATCTTGATACGATGTATATTGTTTAGTCAATGTAAAAGCTGACATCTTTATGAATGTTTTACCGTCACCATATACAAGCTTTTTAGAGTTTAGCATTGCTTGCGTTTTTGCAGCTCCTAGTTTACCAAATATTTCTTTAGTTGGTACTTTTTCTCCGTTAGCAATTCTATCTAATAGTTTATTTTGTGCAGCTGTAAGTTTCCCAAATCCAAACCACATATGCTTAAAGGCTTTTACTGTCATCCATAGCTGAGCATCTGCTTGATCAATATCCTTTTTTGCTTCTTCAGTTTCCCCAAATCTAGACTTAGCAGTAGGTTCAGTCATTGGGAATATTGACATTTCTTGTAGTGGCTTATTAATACCAAATTCAGGAGCAGCTATAGAACTAGCAGCACTATAATATGCAGCATTTTGCATCTTGGCTCTTTTAACAGCATCAACAGCATCTTTAAGACTTTGTGCTTGATCACCTAATAAGATTTCATTTAAAGAACTAGTATTAACCCAATTGCTAAAAAATATTTGAGCTAAATTCCAAGTTTTATTTTTAGTTCTTAAGTTTAATCTATCTGCAGTAGTTGCAAATTTACCAGCATCTCTTGTTGCATCTTCGGGTCTGACTACACCATCCATTATAAATTTAGGTAGTTCGTTATCTCCAAATAAAGCTTCTAAATCATTTTGAAATGCAGCAAACTCATCCATAAGTCTTTTAGATACAAAGGATCTAAGACTTTCTTCAGTTTCTCCTATAGATTCTAATAGCTCATCAAAGCTAATATTTGAAGCTTCTTCTCTACTTAACTTAGCTATAGCATCTTCTAGTTTTTTCTTAAGGCCGCCTCTTTGTCTAGATTCTTTAACTATTCGTCCTGCATTTTCATAGTCTTCATTTTCAACTGCAGCCTTTTCAGCCTCTTTAAGTTCTTCTTGAGAAAGCTCTGTTATATCATCTCTTACTATTTCATATAAATGTTTTTTTCTTTTTCCTTGTAGGAACAATTTCATGTCCTCGTTCTCTACCCATTTAGTTCTTTCTTGGTCTGACCTTGATCCATCTTTAGGCTGAACCCATTTGACAGTATGAGTTTCTGTTTCTTGATCTGAGATTGCATCTCCTAATTTATTTAGTATCTCTGATTCATTTGAATTAGTCATTTCTACAAAACCTACATACTTTACTTTATGAAGTGTACCTTGATCTGCAGCAGCTTTTGCTAGATATTTATATTTCTTTCTTCCTTTTTTGCTTTCCTTTTTTTCTGCACCATATAGCACCATATCCTTTGTAGTTTGAGGAATAGTGTGCTGTGATTTTTCATGCATCTTTTGACTACCTAAGAACATAGTTTGAGATTCGCTTCTTAATCTATCTGTTCCCTGGGTCTCTATTAAAAACTGACCCACCCCAGCCTCTTCGTATGCTTTTATTTGAATAGGATCTAATAAGTTTCCGGTATTAGTATATTTAAATGCTCTACCATTTTTATCAAAAGTTTGACCATCTTTTGTAGCATTGTATCCAGCCTTTAAAACACCCTCTTTAGTATCATCATTATATGTTGCAGAGTAGCCGCTTTCATTTAAAATTCTTTCAGTTTCAGCCTCTATTCTATCCATGAAGTATTGTACTACTTCAGGTGTAAGTTCCATTCCACCATCTGCACCATCCATTATAGCTTTAACAACCGGAAGTGATACCATATCTCCAGTGTTAGATGCTTCAATTACTCTTATAAGTGCTGGTGATAATGCTATATTATTTTTTCCGTCAAATACTGTTTCAATTTCACCAGTAGAATTATTCATATTAGCTGTATATGAACCTATCAAAGCCATTAAAAACTCTTTTTGCGTTAGGTCACCATATGTTATACCCTGTTCACTTTTATCATAACCCTCAACTATACCACCGCTATCATCTTGTCTTATATTTTTACTTGATTTTACACCCGCTATTCTTTGAATTTTTAATCTACCTTCAGCAGATAAAGCTCTAAATGCAGGACTTCCTAGAAGATAATTATAGTTGAGATCTAAATTATTGTAAACATCATCTAGAACCTGTCCTCCACCCGCAACATCATTTAGTTTAGCAATTTGTTTTAGATGAAATGTAGGTAATTGATGCGCATAAACTAGATCTCCAGCTGGATTTTTAAATACAGAAGCTCCAACTGTTTCATCAAAGTTAGCATTTGCTATTGCTATTTCTCTAAGTCTACCATAAACCCCTTCATCATCTTCCATCAAGTTGTCATTTAACTCTAATGCATCTACCATATACATGACAGTCTTATAGTCAATTGCTTTAACATTCGGATATTGAGCAGCTAGTGATTTTTGTCTTGATGTTTTATTTGTAACATTAGACGCTATACTAAATTCAATTAAACCTTCACTTACTCTTAAGCCTAATGATTCTTTAAATGCTTGAGATATAGCTAAAGCCAAAGTTCTCATATCTTCATCTGATAATTCAGACATAGGTTTTTCTTTATTAAGAGCCTCTGCTAATATTTGAACTTGCTTAACAGCATCTTCAATTAGTCCTGGATTATCTTTAAATTTCTTTCGTAAGTTTCTATATGCAGAATCCCAAATTTCAATTTGTGTATTAGCATCATCTCTTAATGCAGCATTGTATGATATTATTTGACCATCTTTAGTTCTTCTATGGATAAATAAATAATCCACTCTAAAATTTTCAAATCCTTTTATCACGGCTTGAAACAAATCATTCCTTTTTAGAGTTCCGGGGAGTATTCCATCTTGCAGCTGACCTTCCCATACTATACCTAAATCATTAAACAACCTTTCTTGTACTGCTCTTGTTTGAGGATTATTTCTACTAAATAGATAAAGTCTTTGTAATATTTGAACAGGATCTGATATACCGGATATTCCTTTTAAAAATCCTGAATAAACTACAGAGAAATCAACAGGTATAACTATCCTTTCTTTAGACATATTACCCTCAGCATCTTCAATATCTAATTCAAAATTACCAAACATATCAGGTCTTTGTTCTACTATAAGCTGACCAGTTATTGGATCAGTTTTCATTTTTTCATCAACTAAAGTAGTAGTACCTATATATTTTCTTAGGAAAGCAGATAAAGATCTAAACCCTCCAGTCATAGAAGCATCCTTATCCCATTCGCTAGTTGTTCTTAAACCAAATGAATTTTCTAATGTACCATCTTCTTCTTCTGTAGTTTCTAAGCCAACATCATAAAATGATAGCTCTTCTACTACAGAATCAACTAAATCTTTACCATAATTTTCAAGAGCATTATTTAAAGCAACAAGATTTTCATATGCAGCTATATCTGTAATTCCTTGATATTGAGGGTTATCAATATTATATAAATTTTTAAATGCGTTTATGGTTTTATTAATCTCATCAACTATATCAAAATCAGGATCTGTAGATTTTTGTTGTTGATCTATAACTCTTGCTACAATCATAGATGTCAAACCTCTACCTACTTTGCCATCTAGATATTTATATTCTATTTTACCACTTGGCAGTACAACCTTTTCAGTGCGTAGTATTTTATTTGCAGATACCGTAACACCCATATTAACCTCCTGTGTAAAGGAGTTGGCCGCAACACTAGCTGTTTTAAATTTACCAGAATCAATACCTTCATATAATAACCGTAGTTCAGTAGCGTTATATGTTCCAAGTATAGATTTTATAAATTCCATTATTTTATTAAATAAAGATTTTATCCAAGAAGCTGTTTTAGTTTTCTTGGGATTTTCTTTAAATATCTGAAATTCATCAGCCATATACTCTTCATAGTACAGCTTCTCTAATTGTTCATTAGATAAGTTTTTATACTTTTCAATATCTGAATTTTTTAATCTTTGCAATTCACTTGCTAATGACACACCTTGCGCTCTAAGTTTAGCTCTTACCTCTTTTTTTGCAGCACTAATATATGTTGCCTGTTGTTCTGGTGTTAAAAGCATTCTAAATACAGCGTGAAATGCTTCATGATACCCATACTTAGATGAAGTACCTGTATATATTGTACCGTTTACTTTCATCTTTCCGGCAATATTTTTGATTGCCATAACAAAAGCACCAACCCTTTCACCCCCAGACTTCATATTATTGCCAAGAGTTGCAATATCTTCTGTAGTTATAAAATCAGGAAGATTTTCATTAGCCCAAGCTATAAACTCATCTATATCATTTACATCTCTTTCTGATAAATTTTCAGCAACAACTTTATTAGCTGATAGTTTATCTCTTATTTCATTCTCTTCCTTATTAAGTTTTTTCCATCTAGGGTCTTTCTTTGTTTCAGCTTCAATTTGACTTAAAGGTAAACCTCGTTTTAATACTTCAGCTTTAATAGCTTTCTTTTCATTTTCAATTTGAACAAGTCTCTCCGAAAGTTGGGTTCTATCTAATTGTTCAGTTATTGATTTATTACTCGGTTTAGAACCTTGTTTAGTAGCGGGCTCTACTTTAGTATTATCTGAAAGAGGTGCTTTTAGTTTTGCAACTAATATATTTATTTGACCTGATACAGCTGGGTTTTGTAAAACTTGCAGTTCTTTATTTGTAAGTGATTTTCCTGAAGCATCAGCAACCATCTTATTAGCAATAAACTCTTTTTGACCTTTTGTTAAATCTGCAAAATCATTATCCTTTAGTCTAGCAAATTCTTCTTCAGATAATAAATTTATATCATTTGAATTTGGATCTTGTTGTGAACTAGAATCCTGACTTATAGCTTGATCAATTTTTTCTGCTTCAGCAAGAGCTAAGTCTTTTCTTGTATAAATTGCACCATCTAAATCTTTACCTGAAGGGGTAAGTATTTTCCATCCACCTTCAGTTTTGACTACAGTATGTTTTCCGGTCTCTATGTCTGCAGGATTTGAAGTTGATGAACTTATTGCAGATGCTAATGGCAATACTGATTGAATTTGCTGTAAGTCAATACCATCTATATTTGAAATCAGTTTTACATCTCCACGGACGTTAGGTTGCACTGTTGCAACAACTTTAGATGCAATTTCATTTGCAGATGCCGTAACTGAAAAACCTTCTCTTATAGATCCTATATCAAACTTTAATTTAGATGCAGCTTTCAATAAATCTTTTCTAGCATCCGGTGTATTTTTAGTAACTGACTTACTCCATTCTTTTAATTCTGTGTTTGCCTTATCAAATAAGTCTTTAAAGATTTGAGTTTTATCATCTAAATTTTCATATTCCTGTATTGAAGCTAAGTCATCCATATATACGCTAACTGCAGACTTACCTTCTCTATCGTATATTTTTAATTGAATGCTGCCATTTGCAGTAAGATTTACATCAACAGTATATCCTGGTATATTTGTAGCAATAAAAAAGTTTAAATCATTAATCTCAGTATTAAACTCAGAGTTATAATTAGTATTAGCTATTACACCTGCTTTTCTACCTTTTACTTCTTTAATGTTTTCTTTCTGAGATAGGGCAGATCTTTTTATTAATCTATCTGCCATATCTTCAAGAAGTTCTTTTGAGACAACATCGGACTTAACTGGAAAATAAGAGTAAGTTCCATTTTTACTTTTAACAATCATTACATATCTTCCTGCATTTGCTATACCGTCCATCATAACAGAATTTTGTTCTGCCATTTCTTTCTTTATTCTTTCTGGAAATTCTACTCTTTCTTTAGGTGAACCCCCTGTCATTGAAGTTATAAATCTAGAAGCAACCTTGCCTTTACTATTTCTTCTATTTTCAACAATAACTGTATGACCATCTACTTCATTTATTGAAAGTTGATCAATGCCTATTGTTTGACCATTTAGCAAAAAGTCCATTTTACCCGCAGTAGTTGATAAGTCTACACCTAATTGTTTTAATGTAAATTTTCCAGATTCCTTTTTACCAAGCAATGAAGATATTGTATCCATCATTTTATACTGGATAGCAAAGTTTTTCCTAACATTTTCAGCAGCTGTTTCAGCATCTGTAAATATTGAAAATAAATCTTTTACTTGATTAGCTGTTATATTTAAAGGATCAATTTGACTACCATTATTATCAAATAATGCAATATCAGTATTTGGGAAATAACCAACTATATTATCTTTTGGTAAGTTTAGATTTGCTTTTTGCAGAACGCTGTTAATTTTTCCTTGTAATTCTTTTGGTATTTTTAAAGCTATACTATAAGTTTGAGTAGCCCTTTTTATCCTAGAGTTTGGAGCCTTATCTTCAAATTTAAAGTTTTGACCAGTCAATGTTCCACCGTTTTGAGCTTTAACCACTTCAACTTCTAAAGCTGCTAATTCCTCAGCATTAAGCGATGCTATTATTGCCTGAAATCTTCTTTTAGCAAGGACTTCATTTTCCCTTTTTGTTTTATCAAACTTATCATTTACATGATAAATTAAAGCAGTAGCTTCATCAACTCTTAATTTACTTACATCAGAAGGAACATTTAATTTTTCAAGTGATACTTCAGAAACTTTATAGCGAGCTTTAAACTCACCTGGATTTAATTTAATAGCTGCAGCATTCCTATTTTTCTTTGCACCTTTCATTAAGGATACTTTTCCAATTGGTAATAAATATAATCTACCTCCAGCATTTACTTCTTTTGGTGTACCTATTACTATATATTTTTTACCTGTTGTTGAATCTACAACTTCGGTACCAAAGGATAAATCAAAACCATCAAAAGAGAATACTCCATCTTGAGGAACTATATTATCTAATTTCTTTTGTGCAGCCTTAGCTTTTGCTTTATCGCTAAATGCTAATCCAACATCTAACCCTGCAATCTCTACAAGCTCTTGTTGTATTGGAGTACCATCATTATATACAACTTGGTAAAAGGTTGTAGTTTCTCCCGTAGTCGGATCTTTTACTGCAATCTCTATTACTTTCGTTTTATCACCTGGGGAAACAACGGTCTCTTCTGCAACATCAGTTCTTTCTCTTTGAAATTCGGGAATAAAAGTTTGAAATGTTGTATTTGTATCTCCTAATATTTTTGATACTAATAGATTGCCTTCTTGCAAAGATAGCCAGTTAGCAAATCCTTTATCAGTACTAAATATATTATCTTTAACATCCTGCTCTTCTATGTTAGATAATGTTTGATACCATAGTTTTTTTAAAGCCTGGTATGCTTTAATGTGGTTTTTTGCAACAGCTGTTTCAATAAACTTCTGAAAAGTCAAAGGCTTGACTCCCGCCTTTATACTCATTGCTCTATTTTTTTTATACAGGTCTTTTAAAACTTCTTGTAGTACAGGTGACTCAGATGCACTGGCACCGTAGACTAAAGCTTCTGGCCCTTCTATGCCAGCTTCTTCTAGTGCTTCATCTACTGAATCAGCTGCTTCTTTTTGAGTTGCCTCTGGGTCGCCTTCTTGTAGTTTTTTCTTTTCTTCTTGTACTTTAGCTTGAGATGTTTGTTTATATACATCTATTATTCTCATAATTTTTGCATACAATTCAGGGTCTGTAGATTCATTTACAATTCCTTGATCACTCAAGAATGTTTTTAAGTCATCGGCATTTCCTGTTCTACCAAATGCAATAGCTTGATCTAGATCAACATAAATTCTTAATTTTAAAAGTTCATTTAATACTTGATTTATTTCTTTCTTGTTTATAAAGGCTCTTATAGCTTTCTCTAAAATCTCAAGTTTATTTTCATGAGCATATTTTAAATACTCATATCCTCTTCTTACTATATAATCTAATCTTTCAGGGTTAGCCAATATTGCTAATGATTTATCATAAACCCTTTGTCTATTTGATAAATGATTATGGTCTACTATTTTATTAACTACATCTTTAATTCTACCTTCATCTACAAAATCATCTTTAGTCTCAGCTACAAGTTTAAGATACGCCAATACTTTAGGCATAAGTTTTGAAGTTTTTCTTCTATCAAAACGTTTATCTTTTTCAGACAAAGTTTGATTTTCATCAGCATATAAAACATCTGCTACAGCTTGTAAAGCCAACAGCTTTTTTTCTTTTTGCTTTTTTAATAACTTTGTTCCCGCCTCACCTAAACCAGGTATTTCTTTTTCAAGCATTTCAATCTCTTTCAAAAGTGTTTTCTGATTTAATAAAAGTGTTATATCATTTGCGGCAATATCTTTTATAATAGGATCGGAGGCAAGCTCTTCATATATAGATGCAGCTCTTTCTCCTGCCCTAAGAAATCCATTCTTTGTAAATAAAGTTAACATTCTAGCATGTTCAAATGCTCTATGCTTTAATGTTTCATCTACCCATTCTCTAGAATTAGGTTCAAACTGAGTAGGGTCAAAAGGATTTACATTCTTATCTTTATTATCACGATAAGTTTCCTCCATCTGATCAATGTTAGCTAATTGCTTTGTTATGCTTTGTCTTAACTTTCCATTTTTAGCTCTAACTTTTTCACTTGGAAATGCTTCAGCTAACTCCTCATCTGAAAGTGTTAAAAAGTCTTCAAGTTGTTCTCTAAAAAGATCTTGACTGCCGTTATTAAATATATGAACCAAGTTTGCAAATCTAGCTTCATCTTTGACATCAATGTGATCCATGATTTCATTGTTATCCATTGCTACCTGAAGCTGACTAGCTGATTGTTTTTGTGTTATAAAGTTTAAACTTGACTCATCGAACATTGAAGTAACATCACTTGCTTGAGCATTCCATGTTTTATTTAGAACATCTACAGCATTTTCAACAAGTGTATCTACATTTTTTTTGTGAGCATCATAAGCCTCTTTATTAAAAGTCATCTGATATAAAGCGGGTATACCTTCAAACACAGCTTTTTGAGGTCCTGAAACTACACCTCCCATCAAAAATCCTGACATAAATGTTTCAAAACCTTGCCCAGTAAACTGCTCACCTAATCCATGTAAAGCACTAGCTTTAGCTAAAGCCAAGCCACCAGCAGAAGGATCAAACGCAATTTCTTTAAAATAATCTTTAACTCCTGCAGACACAGCTTCTTGATAAGTTTCTTGAATACCTTCACTAACATTTGCAGAAAAGAATCTCAAAGCTGCTCCAGCACCCATCATTGCTCCACCTTTTAAACCACCTGCTCTAACAGACTTATATAGATACTTTAGATTCATAAAGCTTTCGCCAACATCTTCAAAAACATCTTTGGCAATTTTTCCTCCTTGTACTGTCGCTTTTGTTTTTAATATACGTTTTGGCAATCCTTCAATAGTATCTCGCATTACCCTACTAAGACTTCTTTTAAATCCACCAAATGAATTACCTAGTAATAATTGATTGGATAAATATATTGCAGGTGCATTAAACATCGTTGTTGAAAAAGCTGCCTGTCTAGCTCTTTCATTTATAGCAATCATTTGCTCTGTTGTAACATCCCCAAGACCTTCTTTTAAATTTTTAGCAACTTGAATTGAATATTCATTTTGCATATGCTCTTTAAAAACACCACCAGCTTCCATCCTACCTTCACCTAAAGCCATATGAGCAGATCTTATATCTCTATAAAATCCACCAAAAGCTTTAGAATATTTAGCAAATTGGGTTAAGTTTTCTCCAGCTTTTTGTGCAGTCTTTAATTGTTTGAATGCACCCATTGTTTCAGGCAAGAGTATTTTACCTAGTATATTATCTCCATTCTTAACACCTTGCCAAAAATCTCTAGCTCTCTCACTATTTTTTAAGCCATCAACTATTCTTCTACTAGCATTTGCCATTTTTCCAACACCAAAGCCATCCGCAATTCTTCTACCTAGTTTTGCTAACTTTGATAGTCTACCTACGTTTGCTGCAGTTTTAACAGCTGCTGCACCACCAAGCATACCACCTGTAAGAGCAGTAGCACCCCACATAATTGCCTCTTCTAATGCAATAGATCCAATTATACCGAATGTATAACCAGATTGCAAAATCATATTATTCATAAATCCGCCAAAGCCACCTTTGCTAGAATTACCAACTCTCATTGCATCTTCAAACTCTACTGCACTTTTAAGATCCATTACATCATCACTAAACCAACTTCTATAAACACTAGCAAATCCTGTAGTTGCAAGTGTTCCTACTTCACCCCACATTCTACCAGCATCATCCCACCAAGATGAGTTTTCATTGTAATATGTTTCATTATCTGCATATGGATGCCATCCTAATTCTGCAAATTTTGGATGAGCATAATATCTATCAAAACTACTTTCTCTTATTCCAACTGCAATTGGGTCTGCAATATTTGCTGTAGGATCTGAGAATATGTCATTACCCTTTGCTTTATCTACAGGTAAATTACCTAGACTATGAAGAGCTCTCATCTTACCTTCTGCAGTACTTAAGTCTGGAGCTTGCCCTTGTTGATATGGATTAAATAAACCTGTTGCTTGTCCTGGATCTGGATTATTATAATTAGATGTAGCAGGCATGGCAAACCTATTAACCATATCAGAATGCTCATTTAACATGGCCTGATACTCAGGATCAACAGATTCATCAAAAACTGCCAGCTCAGGTGGCATTTCTAATTCCGCAATGCTTTCAAAAACAAATTGGTCTTGAGGTATACCTGGTGCAGGATTTGGTACTCTAGACTCCTCGATAGATTTATTTAATTCTTCAGACATATTTATTTAGGTTGTGCTTCATATTCCTTAGCGTTATTAAGACTAACTGCTTCAAGGTATGTAAGGTATTTTTGTATTTGTAAGTCTAACTCACTTCTATTAGATTGATTCATAGGATTTCCATTACTGTCTAAGAAGTTAGTGACATGCGTCTCTCCCATATACTCAAGATTTCCACTCCCGGTATTAAACTGTATCTGATCTACATATAATTGGTAGTTGCCAGATGCATCTTCTAAAACTCTTAGCTTGCCGCCTTTAGGTATTACTTCAACAGCTTGGCTATCTTGACTATTTGATATATCTACAGCATAAGATGAGAAGTTAAATTCACCAAATCTTAAAGGATTTTTATCTTCTTTTTTGGGAATTACAACACTGATAGTTTGATATTTATAAAGATCTTCATCGGCAATACCTAGTGTACCTTTATATTTACTTATAAAGTCTTGTGATAGTTTAACTTTATATCCAGCGTTTCCATCCATCCCTGACTTAGTTGATGCATATGATGGATCTGCACTTATTGATGGGAGATATTCTATAGTTGCATTAGGGTAATCAGATTTTGTTGCACCTTTTTGCTGCATTCTTTTTACTTCTCTGTAGTATTCATCTAGAAGAGTTCTACCTATTCTTACTGCATCATCTGCAGAACCGTCATCACCCGCAAATATTTCAGATTCTTCGTCCCACTCAGATGTAAATATATTCCATCTATCGTCTTCATCACCTTTTGTAACATCATATGCTATTACATGTTTACCCTGAGACTTACTTAATTGTTGATCTGCTTCAAATAGAGATCTAAATATATCGTAAGAATCTCCTTCTAATGCTAACGGATCAACGTTAACTGAGTATACAGGATTAGATGCAAGTTCACCAGCTGTCATATTTTTATCGCTAACGCCTCTCATAGCTTGATTTACATCATAAGTTTGAAACATTGGAGAATGTGCAGCTGTTTCACCACTGCTGCTTTTGATTTCTGCAACCTCTGAATCAAAACCTCCAGTCATAGTGTAGTTAGCTAGTTCATATAATTTATTATAAAGAGTGTATGCCGCTTTATCAGAAATATCTTTTTGAAAAGATAAAGGTGAATCTTTATCAATAGCTAGGCCTATTCCGGAATTCAATATTCTAGTCTCTTCATCTATATCATCGTCTAATCTAGCATTTCCAGTTTCAACACCAGCACCGGGATCCCATCCTCTGATCCCAATCGGTCCACCAATCGGTCCACCTTTATATGATGGCCTTTCAGCATTATGACCCCAACCTATAGGGGCCCAATTATCATCATAATCTCTTGATCTTTCAAATGCATTATGGACTAGGAGATAAGTATCATCCAAGAATGTATCCTCAGAACTTGTTCCGCCTTTTCTAGCCCAATCTTCAAAAGCTGCTGCATACTCAGCTTTAGTATACATTTTAGTTACACCCTTTTCATTTTCATAAAAAATATTAGGCATGTACTCACCTTCTGCATTCTGTTGTTTTGATACCTTAAATAATTCTTCACCACCTTCCATGACACCAATGATATCAGTAAACATAGCTTTATCAAGATTGCCCTTCATTATATTATAAAGTTTTGATTGTACTACATCAACTTTACTTTTTGTACTGCGGACATCATTGTAATCTTTTAGGACTTGCATATATTCTTTACCACCATCTGAAGCTAACCATGCAGGAGCTTTATTTCCACCTAGTGATATTCTATCAGCTTCTGAAACTTTTAATATGTTACCCACATTTGCAAATTCTTGATTTATTAAATCACTATGAACTTGAATTCCATTAGCATCTGTTTCTAAAAGTTTATCTCTTAGCTCAGGTAATGATCCGGTAAATCCAGCAACAGTATATCTACCAGTACCATTATTTTGAGTATTCTGTATTGTTTTTAATATTACATCTACAGCTTTAGCATTAACTTTACCATCTAGCTGCACAACTCTACCTTGTTGGTTTTTAATAAAGTCAGCATTTAAATCCAATGTACCATCTTCATTAACTAAATCACTATCTAATGTTCCAGCCTCTCCTGTTTTTACAACAGACATAAAATCCATACTACCAGAACTATTCTTTGCTTCTGATTCCTCTTCTGCTTTTATTTCCTTCAGCTTATATGCATGTTTTCTAGCATCTCTTTGAGCATCATACATTGCCTGAACTTTCATCTTACCATAGACATTAGCCTCAAGACCAACCTTTTTTCCAATATTACTATAAGAAATAGCCGCGGCCTGAAGATCGGATTGCATGTTATGATTCATTATTAAAGAATATGCTCTATTTAATAGGGACTGTTTGTTCTGCGTATTTACTCCTTTATTATCAGCAAGTGCTTCTCTATCTGATTGCAATGCCATTTCTAAAGCATCATACTTTGATAAAGCCTCATTCATTTCTTTTTGAGCTTTTGTACCTTCGGCAACACCATATTGTTTTTTATAATTTTCCCAAGATACTACAACAGCTTTTTGTTCAGTTTTCTGCTTATCTAACTTTGAAGTTCTATCTGCAATCAACTGCTCCATTCTTCCAATCTGTTCTGTGGCCCAGGCTGTCTCGCCTTCATCAATTGAAGAAAAGCTTCCTTCTTCAACACCTTTTTCTGCAAACTGACGTGATCTTACAAATGCATCTGCATGATATGCTTGAACAACTCTAGGATCATTTTGCAAAGTTCTTTGAACCATTTGTAATGCTTGCTTAGTTATAAGGTCGCCATTCTCTCTTTTTATCACCCACAGCCCATCTTCACTTGGTTGATCAATTTTAGCTTCTAAACCGGATTCCTTTAAAACATTAAGCGCTTCTTCATAAAGATTTGCATTTGCTGTATACTTTGGAGTTCTCATTTTAAGAGCTTCCTCTTCTGATGCATTTATAAAGTCCTGCATTTCGTATCCCATCTTCTGAACACCTGTTTGCCAATATAAAGAACGCTCTTCTCTATTAGGAGCATTCTGCATCATATTGACTTTTTGCATTTCATTCTTATATTGCCTAGTAGTAACCAGATCTTTAACAATTAAGTCTTCTTCAAAAAATGGTCTAAATATACCTTTTGCAGCTTCAGAATTTTGCATAACTGATAGATCCATGCCCGATATTTGTTGTAGCTTTGGTCCGAGATTATTCGCAAACTGATCTCTCATTGCTTGAGTATCACCTCTAGATAAATCTCCGTATACTACTTTGCTATATAAATCATTTACTGCTTTATAATTCGTGTTATATTTTTGAGTCTTTACATCTAAAACATTAGATAAGAACTTATAGTCCGGTGTAAACGGCTGAAAGTTTGGTAAATAAGATTGTACTCCTGGTATATAAGTTGCCATAATACTAAATTAATGAAATTTTATAAGTTTAATAAACATATTAAAAACACTTTTAAGGTTTAATACCCCATCTTTCCTGTATAAAATGGGACTGCATACGGTTTTATTTTTTCACCGCCTGTCTTTCCACTTTTATATTGACCAGTCATACCTGAAGGATTGCCTCTCATTTCTCTCTGCATATAACTTTCTTGAGGTTGCATTCCCGCTTTATTCATAGCATGCTGCGCCATTAATCCTTCCATAACTTTAGCAGATGGATCTTCACCCGTTGCAAGCTTCCATCTTGTAGCAAGCTCTGAATACTTATTCATAAAGTCATATTCACCGGGTTGATCAACAGGACTAAGTGATTTAGAATTTGTTTGAAATACCATACCTCCTGATGTAGGATCAATATTATAATAGTCTTGTATTGAGTTAAGATTGAATGTATTAGCTCTATTAGAAATAGCATTACCTAAAGCATCTGCATACTGCTCTCTGTCAAAGTTCTTTTCATCCATATATGTTTGAAGAACTTTTTGAGTATCATCATATTCTTTAACTCTTCTTCTATCTTGTTCTTGATTAGCCATCTGATCATATTGAGCTTGTATGGCTAACCCTCTATTAATAGTTCCTGTATTTCTTTGATTTGCTCTACCTATTTCATTTGCAATTTCTAGAGCAGCTCTTCCTTGAGCCTGAGCATTTCTTGCAGCCATACTCTGAGGCCCAGCAAAAGCTCCAATAGCTTGCTGAGATGTACCTAATTGTTCGTTAATTGCAGCAATAGCTCTAGTAGGATCTTCTAATACAAAGTCATAGTTTGTTTTTTGCACAGCAGGTTGCCATGGCATAAACATATCTCTTTGCCTATTACCTATTGCATTAAGCTTTAACATATCCTGAGTCCACCAATCTGCTTTTGGTTTTACATAGGGTGTAGATATATCGGGAACTTCAATATCTTTTACAGGCTTTGGATCTGGTGTTATTGGTGTATCGTCTGGTGTTGGTGTTTTTTCAGGCTCTTCAAATAAAGGTGCACTATATGTATGTCCCCCAAAATCACCATCTGTACTTTCACCAGATCTATATTTATTATCAAATGTACCTTCTGGAAAATCAATATCTTTAGCCCAAGGATTTTTCTTTTTAAAGTAATCTTCTCTTGCTTTAGGTGTAGAACCTTTTCCTTTAAAATAAGGGAAATAAGCTTCACCCTGATTTTCCATAGCATATTCATATGCTCTTTTTTCATATTCTTGTTGAAAATCTTTAACCCATTTGCCTTGTCCATATTTATATCCATCAAGTTCTTTAACCCAAGGAAATCTTGTTTCAAAATCTTTTTGTTTATCCGGATCTAATAAATTTAAATCTCCATAATATACAATATCTCCCTCTTTATTTTTTACACTGGGTTGTAGTTCTAATCTTGTTGTACCAAGATCTTCAGATACAAGATCTCCGTGTATCATATTTCCTTCAGAGTCTTTATATATAGTTGCTATTTTCTGACGAGATTCATCATATATTACTATTCTATTAGCTTTGATAGTTTTTTTCTTTCCGTCATCTGTTTTTACAACAACAGTTGTTTTTTCTTCCTCTTTTTGTTCTTCTGGAATATTGTCTGTATTTATTTCAGCAACAGGCACCTTTTCTCTAAGTGTATTAAACGTATTACCCAAATCATTTTCAGAATACCAGGATTCCCATTGAGGATCTTCTGAATTTGGAAAACCATCTCCATCATGATCTCCATCATCACCAAGAAATTTTCTCAAATACTCCATATCATCTGTACTATTCAACCTATTGAAATCATACTCCATTCCGTCTTGGGCAATCTCTCTTCCATATTTAGATCTATAAGAATCAAAGCCAGATGGGCCAGAACCATCGCCAGCAATAATATCACCAGCAAGTCCTGTATTTACATCATACACTCCTTGACCCATCATTGGATCAAAGTTCATACCCATATTATCAGCCATACCCATTTTAAGTAAGTCTTGTTTGGCTTGTCTACCTCTTTTTGTTTTAATTCTTTCTTTAGCTAAACCTGCACCCTTGACAATAGCATCTGAAGTTTTACCAATCTTTTCAGCTAAAGGGCTTTCCATAAATTGATTATAACCTCTTTCAATCCTATCACCTATACTACCCTTTTCTCTTTCTACATTTGGAGGCTCATTAATACCTGAAGCACCCATACCTATCTTACCTCCTGCCATATCAGACATTTTTTGCTCATAAGGAGTAGGTCCTAATGTTGGATTTTCTTTTTGCAACTGAGCATCCGCAACAATGTCTCTAGAACTAGCATAATCCATAGGCTTCTGAAGCTCTTCAAAATATTCTTGAGTTGGTGCAGTACTTAAATCCATTGCATTTATCATACTCCAAAACTCCCCACCTGGCTGCATCATGGGCATACCTTGCTCTGGTGGCATCATACCTTGTGGCATTTGAGCCATAGGATCTGCTGCTTGCATTTGAGCTGGGTCCATAGGCATCCCTTCCATACCAGGAGCTTGTTGCTGTTGTTGAGCTTGCTGTTCTGCTTGTTGCATCAGTTGTTGCATCATCATCACTTGCTCTTGTTGTTCTGGAGGTAGTGCAGCAATAGCTCTTTCAGCTGCTTGCTGTTCACTAATCTCTTCTATTTTTGCAGTAAACTGAATTGGATCTTCCCCAATAGATTCTAAGTATGGATGTGCCGCTAAAGGTACACCTTCTTCAAAACCTTTCTTAGCTTCTTGAACAAATGAAAGTTTAGATAAACTTTCCATATTCTTCTTAAGCATAAGTTCTGCAGAACTAGCTTGAATTTTATCAGCATAGTCATCATTCATTAAGCCATAATACTTATTAAGCTGATACTTTTTTGATACTTTTGCAGGTGTCATCTTCTTTCTAGAATCTACGTCAAACTCTTTTAGAGTATTCCTGTCAAGCTTCATTTTATTCGTATCTGAAAATATAAATGATTGCTCAGGTAAAAACATAGGTACTCCACCACTAGAATGCCTTGGACCTTTTATATCATAAAGGCCAAAGTTTCCGTCATTGCTTAAATCTGTTAAAACAGTTTCCCCACCTTCAGCTTCTAAGTTTGATTTTTCTCTAGGTACTGATGATAAACTATAACGCACATCTGTACTATCCGGACTACCCATTCCTTGAGAATGATCTGAAAAAGTTGTAAGGCCATAATCACTCTGATCTCCAGTAACTGGACCACCGTGAGCCATCTTAATTTCTCCATTAACTATCTCAACTCCCTCCGGTAGATTATTAATTTGTACTTTATGTTTAATCTTTTTACTCATATTATAAGTATTTAATTTCAGCACCAAGTGCCATTAGCTTAGCTATAGTTTCTGTATCTAACTCAACGCTTCCCCCACTTTGTTTAATCTTACCACCTGTCAAATTCCAAAATCTAGTAGGATTATGCTGAATCTGCTTATCTTTATCAAAAGGATGTTTTACTTTGCTCATAAACTTTCCTACTTTAGTGAACTCATTGGGCGTATGACGCTCACGGCCAAAAGTAAAGCCACTACCTCGTTCCTTTCTACCATAACCTTCTAGCGCATCACCTGTTATGCCGGCTTCTGCAGCTCTTTGACGATCTCTATCCTGATCTTGCCCATGCAACTTTGCATTTAGTTTCCAATTATACTTCTCATGTTGAGGCTTACTAATTGAAAAACCTTGACCTGGTTCCATAATAGCTTTATTAGCTTTTCGTTGAGTTCTCATAACTTTACCAGGAACTTGACCTCTAAAGGATCTAGGATCCATTCTAAATTCAGCACTGTCAACTATACCCAATTGGTCTTCTGATAATCCGCTTCTATCTATATTTGCATAGTCAGTGTCTCCAACCATTGTATTAGGCTTTACAAACTTATGAAATCTCTTTTTACCTTTCAATGGCTGAGGTACTGGGGGATCTGTAGGATTAGGAAAATCTACTGCTCCACCAGGTGCCATTTTTTGCAATTCCTCCAATGCCATTCTATATCTTCTATTACCTTGTCCTTCCATTTCCGATAACCTTTGTCTTTCTCCCTCTGCAACCTCTATCATCGGATTTGATGGCATATACATTTCCATCATGCCAGGCTCCATGGGAATCATCTGTTGAGGTTGACCACCTTTTTCTCTACTATAGTTTATTTCAGGATCTTGCCAAGCATTAGCTTCTCTAATTTTATTAAGAGCTGCTTCTGCTTCCGCCATCTTAGCTTTTAATGTAGGAGTATCTCCAACATACCTCATTACACCAGAGTCATCTGTATAATAATTACCTTCACCTGTAGCCATTGGATCGGTGCCATCTTGATATCTTAAATTATATCCTGAATATACATTTCCTGGATTATTATATAAATCTAAAGTCTCATCATCACCATAACCTCCAGATATTACACTATGTTGTGAACCACTGGATGCACCACCTGGTTGATTATACATATGACCTCTAATTAGGTCTCCCTCTTCTGTTGGCATAGTACCTTTAGGCATAAGTTCAAATCCTAGATTATCTGCATAAGAATTAAATTGAGCATTACCTGGTATAATAGGAAGTTTATCTCCTGGACGATATGTTCTGCCATTCATTTTAAATGGTTCTGTACCTTCTGGAATTGTTGCTCCAGCTTCTCTCATAATCTGACAAGAATATGTATTGCAAGCAAAACCTGTATCATTAATCCAATTTGCTAAATTATCTGATATACCCACATCTGAATAAGATGCTCCAGCCTCGCCATGTTGTCTAGCTAGATCTGATGTTTTCTTTCTAACAGCCATTACTCTTGCCATCTCTTCATCATATGCTGCTTTAGCTGCATCATACGCTGCTTGTTCTTGAGAAACTTCAGGTACAAATTCAGTATCATTGGAAGCTACCTCAGTCCCAGGTTGTGCTTTACCCCCAAATCTTCTTTGATTATAAAAAGAAGTTGGATTATAGTTTTGCCAATCAGGCTTATTTGAATTCATCATCATAATATCATTTAATATTTCATCATTATTTTCCGGAGCTTTATTAGGGGCATAGTATACAGATTGACCAGATTCATCAACACCAAATGTTGTATTTTCTGGTATATCCTTAGAAGCATTAAAAGCGTCCATATCTTTACCAATCTGAGATAGTTCTTCTTTTTGTTCTTTAGATAAATTTTTACCTCTACCTATAAACTCTGAAAGATCCATCATACCGGATCTGGCTTCTTCCATAGCTTTTTTGTATTCTCTTTTTACTTTACCTTTACCTTTATTTGTATATAGATCCCAATCTACATCTTTAGGCATCACTAAAGTTTCGTACTTTTGAGTTTCTGGATTAAACTTTATACTTGATCTTGGAATTAAATCTTCTGCTACTTCTTTCTTTGTAGGTAACGGGGTGCCGTTTTTACTAGCCTCATAAAGATCTCTAGCATTAGTGGAGTAGTTTAGTTTATCTGGATCATAGTTTGGATCGTTTGGATCTACTGTAATATTATAATCATAATCATCTGCTTTAGAAAGCTTATGTCTTTTTCTTTTAGCTTTGTTATCTCTAAATGCACCAGACATTAATCCAGTTTCTGGATCTATTTGTCCACTAAATAGATTAGACATAGATTCAGCAAATGCATTTGCAGCATTTATAGGATCGCCTTTCATACCTAGATCCATAGGCATATAGTTAGAAAGTGGATTACTTACATAGCCATCCCTTTCTCCAAAAAATTGATTTATAGTAGACCTTCTACCTTTTGGTAATAAAGCTCTTTGATCCCTATTAAAGGCACCACCACGTTGATACAAACCTGTCCATTTTCCAAAACTATCAACAGCATCTTCAGCACCCTCCATAACATCATAGAAACCTTCTTGTATATCATCTCCAAGATCATTATCAATATAATTATAAGCATCTACAGCATCGTTTTTTATAGACCTTACATTTTTATAAACATTAGATAGAGGATCTATAATATTCATATCCTTATACGCATTAAGTACAGGATACTCAGTAAGTCTTGTCAAATCTTTTATCTGCTGCGTTCTAGGTACTTGAGGTGCGCCTTTTGGAGTTACCCCAAAGTTTTTAGTAATAGTGTTAAAAACCATAGATGGATCTGTTAACCTTCCATGTTCAAGAATATCTAAAGGTAAAGGTTTACCTACAGATTCATCATCAATTCCAAACCCTCTACATATGCCATCGGCACAGTTATTATTCACAAAGTCATAAACCTGACTATCTTCTAGCCCTGCACTGTAAAGATAATTGGTTAACTGATCTTCGTTTAACTCTATATCAGCATAGCGCATTCCTTCTTCTTCTAATCTTTCATTTAGAGATGCTCTATCCCTAAAATGCTTGCCACGCCAAGCATTTGGCCCTCGGTTATAATCACTTTTTTGCCATTTGTTTATAAATGCTTCTTGCTTTTTATTATCAGCATCCATATAATGTGATACAGGTTTTCCTTCAGAATAAACTAAAATAGATTCAATATGTCCAGGCTGCATTTGTCCTCCAGGACCATTATATCCTTTCGGATATTCAATAAGTTTGACTTTATACCCACCTTTTAATATATCAGCCATTGTTGGTATTCCTGAAGAAGATTCAGTTTTAGAAAGTTTTTCTTTAGCTGCTGCTTCTCTTTGTTGCATCTTCTTTTTAGCTTCAGCTATCTTAGTTTTATGCTCATACTCACGGAATGCTTTTTCATCTTCTCCGTATATCTTATACTTAATATTAGTAAGTGGATCGCCTTTAGCTTGTCTCCAATTATCTTCACCAACTTTTCTAGTATAGTATTTGTCGCCATCCTTTCTATATTGCCAACCACCTTGCTCTTGAAACTTATCTTCTTCTGCAATTTCTTCAGATGAATCCCTCGACATCATATCCTCATCAGACACTTCATCGCCATCTTGAGCCATTTGCTGTTGAGGTTGTTGCTGAGCTTTTTCTTGTGCTGCTTGTCTTTGCATAGACTCAAGTTCTGAAAAAGCATCCATTATGTCAGACTCATCGTTTCCAGCTGCAAGAAGAGCTTGTTGTATATCCTCTGTAGGAATTCTTTGATTGGCTAATTCAACAATAACTTGTTTTATATCAGCACCTTGTTCAATTGCAGATCTTACGCTCTCAACCAAATCAGAAACTCCAGCTTGCTGCATTTCTTGTTGTTGCTGCATTTGCTGTTGTTGTACTTGTTCAGCCTGTTGTTGTTCAACCTGCTGGCCGCCATCCTGCATTAAACTTTTTTTATTTAGTCTTTTAATTTTCATAGCACACTATAATATACAAATAATTAAGTTAGCTTCCAATTATATACGTCATGATATAGTTACTTGGCGAAAGTCTATTACTCTTTGCTTCACCATAGTAAACTCTATTAAGTTTATCATAATTCTTTTCAGCTTCTTTTGTTTTTACCTTACCCTCTACATAATCTTTATATAATGTAAAAGGCTTGGTCATAGTAGCACCGCCCAGTTTAAACTTTTCTGGAACATTTTCATTATATGTACTAACTATACCATTTAATATTTTTGACTTTTCTGACAATGTAGAATCTAAACTATCTAATCTCTGAGATTCTAAATGCAGTGCTTCTCTCATTCTTTGAACATATTCAGGTGTTATTTCTCCACCAAGTTTTTCTTCTGGTTGATCTTCTGGTTTTTGTTTAAGTTTATTATAAACTCTTAATACATTCTTAGCATATTCAGAATCTCCTTGAGCATCTCCTGTACGTAAAGCTGTTGGTGATTGCCAGTTATATGCAAACATTTCCTCAACGCTTAAGTTTTCTTTATTGCCATTTGTTACTTTGTCAACTAAAATATCTCCATCTTTTTCATACACTTTATACTTACCTGGTTTTACTTTATCAAACTTTGCTTGAATTTCATCTATGTCATAATCAAATCCGAAAGAATTTTCAAAAGGCACAACAACCCCCTCATCAGTTTTAAACTCCTCTCCATTGTATGTTATATTAACATTCATCCCTACCGTTTCTCTAATGTCTGATCTTGGCTTATAAGTTCTAATACCAGAATTCTCACCGTCTTTATAATTCTTTTTAGCTGCTGCTAAATTTCTTTTGCCATAAATCATAGATGCTATTGCAGATTTAACGGGATCAAATAAATCAGATTCTTCTGTTATACCATATTTTTCTGCAACTGGTGCAAGTTCTTTATCATTTAAAATGTTATTTATATTCAATTGAGTAAGACCCTGAGTATCACCTTGCCACTCACTAATAAATTCTGGAATGTATTTATCTTCAAAACTTGTTCCGCCAGAACTCTCTTGCATTGTTTGTGCTAAAAGAATACCTGCTATCATATCATAGTCTTCCTCGTTAATATCTAAGTCATTCATTAAATTTCTTTTCTTACTAACTAATGCGTCATGGAATGGCTTTAATAAATCAGGGTCCCCTTTATCATATAGATCTGTTTGTAAAGCTTCTTGATTAAGGCTTAGCTTCTCAGGTGTATTATTGAATAAACCTTCTTCTTCTAAAAATCCTTTACCTTTACCTTCTTGATCTTTTGGATATGTTATGTTAGTTAATGAATATAAACCATAGCCATGCGTATTAGTACTATACTTATCTGCAGTAATGGTTGTATATTCACCATAGTCATATACTACAGGATCTCCTTCTTCAGTATAACCTACTACTACTGCACTATGATTTGAACTGTTTAATCCTTTAGATTGATTATACCCCTTATATCTATTATTTTCTCCAAAACCAATTATAGTTCCTATTGGCATTGATTTAATAATATCAGATCTTGTTTCTAAATCTAATTTTTCAAAATCGCCATCTGTTCCGCTAAATAAATTTGTTCCACCTTTATCAACCATTATACCATGTACATCCCAGCTATCCGCTGTCATATCTAATTTATCAGATTTACCTTCTCCCTCGTTACCTTCTTGAAAAAAGTATGGGTTTTGATCTATCCATGCTTGTTCTGAATCTGTAAGAGCCCTTTCTTCTTCACCCTTTGGTCCCCAAACAACATCACCATTATCATTTAATTTGTACCCCGGAGTATTCCAATCAGCTTTTTTTCCACTGCTTATACCCAAATTATCTTTAAGTCTTTGCTCAGAAGGAAATAATTCAGATGAATATCTTTGCCCAATTCTTTTATCATATACATCAAAAGCTTGCGCTAGACAACTACCTTCAGAACAAAACTGATCCGGATTGTCATTCATATATTCAATATCATCTGTTGTATACATAAAGTCTCCAACAAATGCTTCGTTCTCATCTTTAATCTCTTTTCCTTCTTGTGCATATTGCTTGTTCCAATTCTTAGATCTTAAAGGATTTGCTGGAGGATATGTAGATCCGCCAGATTTGAATTCAAGAGTTTGAACTTTAGGGCTATCTTCCGATATTTGGCGGTCAGTCTTACTATCTTTATCGCCATAGAATATTTTATCTGTGGCTTTTAAGCCAGCCTTTGTTCCATATGTAGCTAAGCCTGTACCTTTAGCAATGTTTGCACCCGGTATAAAATTTAATCCTGCTTTTATAAAGTCATTCGTACTACCCTCACCATGTACTATCCTATCTACAGCATCTTTTGATTCATACATTCCATATGCAGTAGCTGCACCCCAAGCATCATTTGAAAGTCCAAATTTCTTAGTTGCATCAAAAACATCATCTATATTTTTTTGCACTGCTGCGTTACTCGATGATATGAAATCTTTTTTCAACCAATTTTTATTAAAATCACTTAAACTACCTGCATTAAGGTTATTTAAAATCTTACTACTGCTCTTAGCATCGCCAACTTTATTTAAAACTTTATTAATAGGATTTATTGTTTTTTTATAGACATCTCTCCCTTTGTCTAGATATTTTGATCCTTTACTTGCATATTTTGCAATTTTACCTGCTTTTCCAATCATACCAATTCCAGGTAGTATACCTGCTATACCCAATAAGTTATCTGTATCTTTAAAAGCAGCTAGACCCTTTTCATCTAAATCTACAGCTAAATTCGCTGCATCAGTAATGCCTATTAAATCTGCAACACCCATAGCAGTACTAAGTCCAGGAACATCCTGGAGAAATTCTAATCTATCATTAGCATTCTGTTGTTCGTACTCACCACTAACGCGGTCCATGTATTGATCATGTGTTTCACCTGTACGCTCCCAATCTTGAACTAAGTTACCACCAAATCCATCATGTCCTGATTCTAGTCTATCCTTCTCCTTCCAAGCTCTATCTTCTGCATCTGCTATTTCTTGCCTTTCCATTCTCAGCTTTTCACTCTCATCATATTCCTCTTGAGTCTGACCTCTATTGCTTAAAAAGTTTTCTTGCTCGCGTTTTGCTGCAGCATCTCTTTCTGATTGATTTGTTCCTGGTTTAGCATATTGTATATATCTATCTTCTTCATCTCCATATGGATCATAGAAATCATCAGCATACTGCTCCATGTTTTTAATTTCAGATCCAAAAGCTGGTATACCCAACTCTTCATTACCATAAACTAAATCTAGAGGGTGATTTGCTTTATCAAGAAGACCCTGAACATATTCAGTATCTTCCATTTTTCTTTTTTGTTTTTCCCCTACTACAAAGTTAGCTCTTTCAATAGAGGTTTCGTATCCCGTTTTATCATCTCCAAATACATTAGTTATAGCCCTATAGCCAGTGCTACCTTCTTCGCCAGCATCTTTCCAAGAACTTGTTCCTTTTTTCCTTGTTTGATAAACCATTTTCCCACTTGCCGGATCTTTGAATTTTTTATACTCGTAGCTATCATTCGGTCTATCACTAATAATTTGCTCTCCTGATTCATCATTATCTGCAATATTATCTGCAATATCACTTGCAGAAACAGCAGTCTCGCCTCCAGGTTGATACATTTGTTGTGGATTATAGCCAGCTAAGAATTCCTGCATTTTATTGTTAATAAACATGGGAGATACACGCTTATAGTTTTCATTAGCAAAATATGCAGCATCTTCTGGTCTATGAAAGTACATTGATTCATCCCAACGAGGACCTGTCATTTCTAAAGTGCCATCTACATCTTGGATTTCAGGAATAGCATAGTTACCATAACCTCCCATGTAATGAGTACCTGTTACACCATCACCAAAGTCATATGGATTATCAACAGGAGCAACCATTCTTTTAGCTGCAGGATTACCTCTTTCATACTCATATGCCAATCTTGCTTTCATCATAGCATTCATAGCAGCTTCATCTACTGGAGCTTCTTCTGCTCTAGGACCCGAAGTATTTATTAGTTCTGATGAATAAAAATCTATTTCATCCCCGTTTTGAGCCATTTGCATTTGATCTGAAGAAACGCTTTGATTACTGGCAATATTATTTAACATCCATTTAATATCTTCCGGAGAGTAAGCATCAAATAATCTTTTAGCTGATTTGTACTTGCTGTCTTTAATTAAAGTTTGTATTTTAGACATGTCCTCATCAGTAATATCTTTTGTAGCATCTATACCTAACTCATCAAAAATAGTATATCTTAATCCGGTCATATCTGCATAACTTTCCTCAAGTTGCTGATTGCCAATAGGTATTTTCTTTCCACCTCTATACCCTTTGTTTCTGCTAGATTCCATTTCTCTTTCAGAAAATTGCCTTTGATCATACTCATTTAATTCCCCATCTTGAACCATTGCGTGACCACGCTCATGTCTTTCAATATCCCCTGGTGTTGTACCTTCTAATTCTGCCTGCCCATCATATATTAATATATCCCCCGTTGTTGTAGTACCCATTTTGTCACCAGGAATGTAAGCAGATCCGCTCATGTTGGTAAGATTTCCTGAAAGACGGTCCATAAATGAGTTCCACACGCTAGGTACTTCATCTTTGTGGTGTATCCTTGTGTTAAAGTGAGAGGCTTGACGTTTATCTGCTATTTCCTGCGGATTAGCATAACCTGAAGATTTTAATCTTTCTTTATATTTATCGGAATCCAAATAATTATGATAAAAGTTTAACATCTCAGGATCCCCCATTCCACCAGTTTCTCCACCCGGTTGAAAATTATGTTTAAATCCAATATTAATACCAAAATTAGGACTGCCATGATGAAAGCCAATATCAGGTGTTATTGAGAATTCATTTTGCCCTCTTTTGATTTTACCTGTAAGTGCTAAATGTAAATCATTCTGTCTAGCTAAATGTTGTAAAGGTGTACTATACTTTCCGTGAAAATCTAAATTTTCAGAAGTAAACCCGCCTTCATATCCAACCTCATTATCATTCATAAAAGCATGACCATGTTTATGAAATTTAGGGTGATGTTTTTCTGGAACTTCAAATACTTTATTTCCCGGAAATTTATAATTAAAACCAGGCATCATTAATTGTTCATTGCCTAAATCATCAACGCCTCTTACAGGAAACTCAACATCATCCATTGATATAATATTAGAGTCAATTATATTAAATGGATTATTTACATCAGGACTATCTTTACGATATCCTTCAGTTGAGAATACACCTGTAGTATATGTAAACACTTCATTAGGTCCTCCAGGAAGACCTCTTCTTTCTGATTTTGAGTATGATTTCTTCATTATCTAAAGGATAAATTTAATTTACTATTAGCAAGTTTTAATAGCATTTTTCTATTATTACTAAGATTTCTTCTAAGCAAAACATTGTTATAGTAATGTCTAAACTTTTTTCTTTCAGTCTGTTCTTTATTATAATTTAAATTAAGAGCATTTAAGTTCTTTATGTAACCATTGACTTCCGTATTAAATATTTGTTGCTCTGAGTTTGTAAACTCACCTCTATCATTTGTTATATCCCAAAACTGATTAAACCTATATTTTTGTTCTACTTTAGAGTATAATATATTAATATCATTAAGTCCTATTATAGGATACGTTAAAGCATTTACAGGATCTTCTTTTGGATCTAGCTGCAGTCTTAATAAACCTGAAACTTGTTCTGAATTATACAATATAGCTTCATCAAAATTAAAATCTAAATCATGCCATCTATCATCTCCGCATCCATTAAATAAGTCTCCTTTATAAACATAGCTTTCTAATTGATACTCTATACTTCTTACCGTGTTTACTAATTGACCTGTACTTTCTATAAGTTCAACTTCCCAAGGATAATCAACATCATAATAGTTTGCAAATAAATCACATCTATAATTATGTCTCCAAATGCCACCTCTTATAAAACTTGGTTCAGTAGTGCTTAATTCAAAATAAGAACATATAACTGGATTATTATTTATGTATGATGGCAATCCATTTGGACCTGTTAAATAAATATTGTCACACTCTCCTGTTTCTGTAGTTACAGTTGTAGATGTAGGAGGAGCTGGGCAGTTACATGAAACTTTTCTGCATATAGGAGGTCTTTCCTCTAAGCACTCATCTGTTGTAGGATCTGTAAATGAACCATCTCCATCATTATCATATACTAAAGTATATCCTTCAGGACATTCACAAGTTGGCGGAGCTTGACAAAAGTTTTCAAAAAGACTGCTTATACTTTGAGTTATTTGTGCAGGAAAACCAGCATCAATTGCAAATTGATATTGTTGAGCATTTACAGAATCAACATTTATATCAATACAAGTTGCCCATGTAAGTGCATTATATGCAGTACCTGTTGTTGGAAGAACTGGAGGAGTTATACCATTAAAGCAATATACACCATATGCGCGAGAATAGCTATTACCACTACCTCCTAAAACTGAAGATTGAAAGTCACACCCTAAAGTTGTTGATCCAATACCCGTACTACCATCAGGCAATAAAAAGAATGTTTCTTTAAATCCTAACTGAGAGGTTCTGTCGCCTAACTCTGAAGAAGCTTTATTTTGAATTACAGCAACTCCATCTTCATATGCAGCTGCTAAATTAGTACTCCAGTTAATTCCATTATCAAGTGGCCAATTATCTTGTATCAATGTTATAATTTCAGCACTTGTTATTGAACTCATCATGTTTTGACCTGTTGGTCCAAACTGAGATAGAAGATCTATTTGCTCTCCGGGATTAGTTGCTCTATTTCCCCATAGTGTAATACCAACTTGCATTGTGCCATTTGCCATTGCATCAACTACAAATTGATTTTCTAAAAATAATCTTACAAATTCAACTTCAGCAAATCCGTTACTATCAGGATTAGTTAATGATCCTGCTGAACCTGAAGCATCTATAGCAAATACAACATCAAATAAACATTGAACTTCATTAGGTTTAATTATTGCAGGAACTTCATCTACGTCAACTACAGCTGGTAGTTGTTCATCTATAAGTTTTTCACATAGCCTTGTTTGTGAATTATAGTTATATCCTGGAGGACATATAGGCTCTTTAGACACCTCAGTTTTTGTGGTTAAAAAATGATTTATGCTAGACATGCATAATTCAGGATGCCAATCATGAAAAGAAATCCAAGCTTGAACTTTTGGATCATAACTCACAGTCCAAGACGCATCTTCAAAATATAAAGGATCTCCTATTTCTATACTTATATTTCCTATTAGGTTTCCTATTCTTTTCGTGGGTTGCTTTATATCTGATGAAGGAGAATTGATTAAAGGGGGATTAATTATTCCTGTTGTAACAAAACCTTTAATTGGGTCAAATGTAACTTGACCTACAAACTCATCTTTTAATCTAAAGTCTCTCTTACAGAAGTAAACTATATCATCATTTATATCAAATATAACTTGACATCCTACACCTATAACAGGGTTATCTCCCAACTTACTATATTCTAATTCAGGAAATTGTTTTATTAATGATGATGGTAAATATTTATTAAACCACCATTTCATGCCATTATTGGATATAGCTTGCAATGACTGTCCGCTTTGCTGAAATACTTTACCCTGTGCTTGTGATATAAAGAAAAAACCGTATGGTGTATTTAATACACCTCTTTGGCTTTCACAAGATCCATATTCATTAGACAAATCTGAGTTTGTTAAATTTTGAAATGGCTGACTAAATAATCCACCATCTCCTATTGTAATCTTAGTTCCTAAATCTGTTTGTAACTGATCTACACCCTGAAACATCTGAGGAGACTGATATGGGAAAAATATAACCGCACCATTTTTATTTATAGGTTTTATTATATTAACTCTATCTTTAAAGTCTCTATAGTTATTAGGAAGGAATACTCTCCAAAAATCTTTTTTAGCTTCTTCTTGTGCTTGCAAAGAATATATCAACCTTTTTGGATAATTTGTAAAGCAAGTTTCTGCTATTTCTGGATCATAGTCTCTAGGTTGTATATTACCAAAAGAAGTTAAGTTTGTTAAAAATCTGCTAGCGCTTAATGAATAATCATATGCATATGTATTATCTTCTTTTATAATTTCTGCATTAAATAAATCATCTGTAAGCTCGTATCTAAAAGGATCATAGTATCTTCCAGCAGCTTTATCTTCCCAGTCTCTGTTAGGTAAGTTAACCTCTGATTCAACAAAGAAGTCTAATATACCATTACAATGAGTATACATATACCCATACCTCATAGAAAACATTGGGTTGCCTCCTTTATTCCCAAACAATGAACCAAAGCCTCCTATACAGTTTCCATCACCTCTATCAAGATAAAATAAATCATTTGGTAAAGCTTGATCGGTATTGGCTATAGTAATAGTCATAATCTCTTCAGCCAACTGTGTTGTATCAAAAGGTCTTGTATCCATCCAGTATCTTGGATACGGTATATTTATTCTTTGTAGGTAGTTGTAGGGGTAGTTATCAGGTTGACCTAATAGAAAGTCAGTAAAGAATGGCATTATGACTTTCTCTGTATATCTACCAACATAAGTATCTCCTGTAAATATTGCTTTTGATTCAGTAATTGAATTTTCTCTAGGAGCTTTAAATACACAGTTTGGCATCAACACTTGTTTAATACCATCTAATTGTCCATACTGATTTTCAAAATTAAACTTTAATGAACCATAAAGCATTGAAACATCCTTAGTCTGAAGAGCTTCAGGTCTTACTAAATAAGTATCTCCAAAACTTCCTAAACCAGTTGATCCACCGCCACCACCTACAGTAAATCTAGATCTATCTTGAGGTGCATTTAATTGTGTTGGTACTGGAAAAACATCATTTGTTTTTAAAATTACAGTGTCAGGTCTATTTAAGTTATTTACTTTATACTCACCATTAAAAACTTGAAATGAACTACCTAAATAATTAGATGCTTCAGTTCTTCTTCTAAACACATCATTTCCTGTATTTTTATAGTATTCGCTTAAAAGGGCGTGAGAGTTATATTTAAATGCAAAATCTTCATCCTTAACAAGACCATACATTAAATCAATAACTTCTTGAGCACCAAAAGCTAATTTTGTTTTTGATAAAGTTATACCTATTAAAAGCCTAGCAGTTACCGGTAATGCAGAAGCTGGATCTTCTTGACTAAATTCAGCAAAATATTCTCCACTCTTTTGACCATTAAGTAAAGCTGCTTGACTTGCACCTATACCAAGGCCTACTTCCGCAATCTCTGTAGCACCACCACCTGAAAAAAGATCAAGAATACCAAGAGCATCATTTATTGCTATTTGACCTGCTGTTTGACCCGCTATTGATCCTACAGCTGCGCCACCTGCAAAAGCTAGTGCAAGTGTGTTTCTACCAGGAAAATCACCTCCACCCGATGACCCAAGACCACCTATAGGAAGTTCTATAGCTTTATTTGGTATTTCAACTTGAGGAGACTTTCTTGTAGTTTTCTTTAATCCCCTCAATGCTTGAATTGCATACCCTACACCAATAAACCCAGCAACAATTGCGGCTGCATTTCTTAGTAGTTTATTTTGCGGATGCTTTTCTGACTTTATAAAATGACCTTTACTTTTACCTGCATATGCTCCATATATTCTAGTTTCATATGGATTCAGAAAAGGTCTTTTAAACATTAACTCCGGAGAGTGAAATGTAAAAACATCTCTTTCGTAATTAAATAAAGGTTTAAATGTATCTACAGATGATGTAAAACTATCACATCCATCAGTTCTTGGTAGTGGATCTATAGGTATAAGACCTGCACCACTTGTCCAACTTCCAGAAGGGTCTGGACCTTCGCCATCATAATGATAAACATCAGCTCTTAAGTCATTATAGGGGAAGTTTGGATATAGCCCTTTCTTAGGTCCAAGTGTATCTTCGCTGTTAGGAATATCATATCTACGCATATTTCTAAATACGCCTTTTGCAAGTATAGACTTTGCGCCTTCTCTAGATCCTCTTAGTATTTCATAACCTACTATATTTGGTATAAAGCTTCCATCGTTAAAAACAGGAGGTGCAATATTTCCAAACTGAACTCCTAATATTCTAATTTTATTACCAGCATCTGCAGATAAAGCTAAAGAAGGATGTAATTCTTCAGTAGGCATTTTATGATGTCTTATAGGCTTACCGCAAAGATCTCCCCATATTTCAGGTTTATTTGGATATCTTTCAACAGATTGCCAATAGCCCATTTTACCTTTTGATATTATAGTCCCACCATCATCCGTTGTTATAGATAATCCTTGAGACTCAATGCTTGCAGTGTTGTATGTTTGAAAATTATATTCTTCTCCCGATTCACTAATGCAATTTATTCCAGCATTAACACCTAAATCAGGTCTTAACTGACTAAATTGATCATAAGAATCTAATTGAGGAGCTCTTCCGGGTATATGATATGAAGCTGATTTTTCACCTGTATTATAAATCCAACGTATGAAAAATGCATATTGCTCATCTCTCATAAATTGAGTTTTATTACCACCTTTAAAATAATAGTTAGAATCATATTCTGCTACAGCCCATTGAGTTGTAATATTATTTGCTATAGGTTGGTAGTTAAAATCAAACTGTTCTGTTGGACCTTGTCTTATTAAATAATCATTAACGACATACATTGACTCAGATCTTTCATAAGCGGGGGATCTTAAAAACAATTGGTCTAAGCTAATAGATGTCAAACTTTGATCAATAAAATCTATTGATATATTAGATTGTTCAGTACTATATATTCCTATTTTCTTTGCAACTTTAGCACCTTGATTATCTGACAAAATAACTAATTCATACTCCTCAAACTCATTATCAAGATTTGTAACTTCTATATCTAAAGATCCAGAATTAGAGGCATGATCAAATAGACCTTGTATATTTGATACGCCAATATAATCTGTAACTTTTTGTTCATTAACGCTATATGCAACATAAACTTGATATGATCCGTTTCTTAATTGACCACCATCTACAGACTTTGATAATTTTATACACGGAGTGTCAAGTAAAGGTGCCAATCTAAGCTTTTCACAATCTAATGTTTCTGTATCTTCATACTCAACGCAATCAGCACCTGGAGTAGAAACTTCAACTTGAATATAAGGTATATCATCAATGTTTAAAGTTCTAGATGGATTATTACTATCATCAAAATAAACTTGCCAAGTACAATCATAGTTTTCTTTCATTGCACCTGTTATCAGAAACTTTCTATTAAAGTTTAAACAAGGATCATTAACTAATGTGTTATATTCACATTTACTATCATCAAACAATCCTATTTCAGAATTTATATCATCAGTAGAAAAAATAACCCATTGATCTGCTTGTTTATGTATTGCTCCAATTATTGTATATGGAACTTTACTACAAGCTAGATTTGCAGGCTCATTTCCAATTATACCCACATCTCCATCTACAGAATTATTGGCTGCATTTCTAGCATGAGCCCACATTTCTTTTGGTTGAATACCTTCATAGATATCCTTAGCCATTCCTTTAGAAAAAGAATTAGTTTCAATGGAAGATGTATTCTGAGGTGCTTGTCTTTTTGCCATTCTTAACTTAGATTATAATTTCTATTTCCAGCAGGAGGATGGCTCTTAAACATATTATAGTAATTATGGTATTGAGCCCTTCTATTTAAAGTCCAAACTTTTCTAAGTTCCGCAAAGTCCGGTGTATTAACAAAGCCAAGAGCATTGTTTCTAGCACCTCTAAGTCTTTGTGATATAAGACCTAATTGCTGAGAAACATTTTCTCCAGCAAAAAGCATGTTCTCAAGAATTCTTTCTTTAAGTGCATACTCGTAATATTCATTGCAGTAAGGATGATCTAAAACTAATAAATTTCCATTATGATCTTCCATAGCACCCTGATAACTTATGTAAACTTGACCTGTTGTAAATGTAGTTACCATGAAGCCATCTTTTATTTCAGCAATATCAGGAGACTGTTCTCCAACATTAGGACAATCACATGTAGCATCGTTTACACTTTGAATTCTCAATGGCATAAATGCAGTAAAAGTCCTCCATCTGGAAGGACCTATTCTATGTATAAGTTGATGCTCATTTTTCCCATCACAGGTTTTAATTACACATACATCTCTACATGTTGGATCATCGCATGGTCCAGACTCACCTGGGGCTGGTACATAAGGTACATCATTAAACGTTTCTATATGAGTACCTGATGGCGGCCTATCAGCAATAGTATAATCACCACATCTAAAAGCATAATTTAAATATGCAAAATCTTCAGGAAGTTTTGCTCTACCATGCTCTATATCAAGAACAACTTCTTTAGTTCTATGAATTCTTAAACCTAAATCATAATTCACTCTTGTTGCCACTTTGATCAACTGTGCAGGATCAATCATATTCTCTAATGCATAGTTTGCAAAGTCAACAGATACATCCTCGTATAATTGATTAAAAGTCCTATATTTTTGTGATACGCTCATTGCTCATTTTTTTTAACAATTCCATTTTCTTAAAGCTAAAGCTTTTCTAGTGGGTTTTCCATTAGGTTTTTTCATTGGTCCTTTTACTCCACTCATTCTTGCACAAAATGATTTTCTTCTTTTAGCTGCTTTACTGCCTGGTTTTAATTTAGAAGGTTTTGTAGTTACTGCAGTTTGTAGTTTAGATCCGGGGTTCTCCCTTCTATATGAGGCAACACCTTTTGCATTTAATCCCCCTTTAGGATCTTTACCTTCTTTTCTAGTCCAGGCTGCAGTAGAACCGCCCTTCTTAAACATACCAGGAACTCTGACACCTTGTGAATTATATATTGGATCCATCTTATTTCTTTTTGTGTAATTTTTGAACATCAAAAGTAGCATATAAAGATGCACCCTTATGAGCTACAAACTTACCTGTATGTTTCATCAGCTTTGGAGCTTTCTTGCCATCTTTCATCCAGTGATATCCTGCTGGAGCTTTTACTCTTTTACCTGTCATAACTTTCTATTTATACATCCCAGGAACTTTCATTCCTACATTATTATATACCGGTTCTCCACCATAATTAGCTTTTGAGGTTCTATTCCCCATTCCTACTTTTCTTTTCTTAGCAACTTCTTTTTTCTTATCAACCTGACTCCACGTTTTAGGAGTATTGCCAGAAACCTTTTTGCTAGGTCTACATTTTTTAATTCCTTTAGTTTTAGAACTACCGCATTCTCTACCATTCTGGTCTGTCCATTTCTCTTCAAACCATCGTTTAAGAGCTGCACCCTTTGCTGTTTTTCTAACTGCCATTATTTTCCGGCTTTCTTTTTTCTACATTTTGCAATCATACCACTAGCATAAGCGCTAGGAAATACTTTATGTGCAGCTTTTGCTTTATAGTAGCAAGAATCTTTTTTAGTACTTGATGAACCACCTTTTTTCTTTTTGATTACACCTCTACCTATTAAAACATCTTTTCTAGTTACTTTACCATCTCCGGATAGATCTGGAAATGACCCTCCTTTTTCAAACATTCCAGGAATTCTTACTCCCTGATTATTATACATTGCTTTCATAATTTATCTATTTGCATCTACTTTATTATCACCATCAACTACCGGAATTTGAACAGTTAGCATCATTGCTTGAACAACCTGAGTTTCAATTTCAGCAAATAATGCTTCCGGTATATAAATATCTTGTTTATATCTTGGTACGCATTGCTCAGCTTTATCGCATAACCAAAATCCAATTTCATCATCAAAAACTCCTTCAATCTGTATAGCATCCCAATCAATGTTTGGTAAGTATAGATATCCATCTAAATACCAAAAGTATTTTGTTTTATTATATTTAAATGAAGTTGTTTTAGTCATTGAAGTATATGTACTTGGTTGAGTAGCTTGAACCTCTATAGATCCATCAATGGAACTTACAGTTCTGATTAAAGGACCCCAATATCCCTCAATCATATCGGGAAGCTTATTTTTACTTCTTTTTATAGTGCAGCCGCTTTGTATACCAGAACAATGAGCCTCAACTTTATCTACCTCTATCAATTCTATATAGGGAAGCTTTTTCCATACAGCATTAAACTTCATTAGTTTATTTGCATAATCTTGCCTACGCATTAAGATTTGAGCAAACTTTACTACCATGCTGTATACATACCTATCAGTAACAAAAGCATCTTGAACTTCAGCTTTTACTTGACCTCGTATTCTTGATATAACTTCACCTATTGTTGTCATAATTCAAATTCATTATAATTATCAGATATCTTTTCTGCTTTATATAAATGTGATATCTTATATCTATTTTGTACAATAATATATTTAGTCCAATCTTCAGGATATTTTTTGGCTACAGATCTTTTAAAATTTCTACAAGCTTCAAATTTCCAAAGCTCTCTATTCTTAAATCTGTATTTAGCTGATGAATTTGTATAAAATATTTTACCTATATTACCATCTGTTTCCCAATTTTGATTTTTTAAAATCTTACCATATTCATTAGACTTTCCAAAATCAATGTTCTGTTTTTTATATTTTGCCGGAGAACATGTACCTATAAATAAATATCCTAAAGAGTTGGGTAATTCTACACCATCTCTAAATTCAATCACACCATTCCATAAACCTTCATTATATCTTCTAATTATACTTTTTAATTTATTATTATCTATCTTTTCATAAAGAGGATATTTATCTTTAAACTCTTTTATTGTATTTGCGTTTAAAAAACCAATTCTCTTTTCTCTAAATCTAGGAGCATTGAGATCGGGTTTTTTGAATTTATCTGTCATATCACTCATTATAATTTACAAAAAAAACATCACTTATAAAAGTTAAACTTAGTATTAATCTGCTAAATAGGTTAGTTCGCATATATTACCCTTACTAGGTGATTGCAATTCTAATTTACCAGATCTTCTATTACCAATATATTTTTTATGATAATGATAGTAATCCGTCTTAGATAAACTAGGTAATGTTTTATGTATGAAACCTGCGGTCTCACCAGTTGTTATATATTCTATTTTTTTATTCTGATGAAAATGCCCTGTAAATAAAGTTCTATTTTTAGTACCGCCCCATTCTTGAGCAAATTCTGTTGCATAAACAATTGGTGTATTTTTACTTACAGCATCTCCATGTTCAAATGCATTAAAATTATCTTGCCAAACATGAACTTTTCTTTCTTCATATTTCACATCCCAAGTTATCCTATCGCAATCTATAGCTTTAGATAAAGCATGTACTAAATGAAATGATGATAATCTATCATGATTACCAGGTACATATACTATAGTTAAATGCTTAACATGGGCAACTATAAATGTGATAGCCCAAATCATAGCATCAAATGCTTGAATGTAAGCTTCTGTAGCTGTACTACAATTATCTAGAGGCGTTCCGCTAGTAGTTGTACCATGAAACGTATCCATGTTAATTAAATCACCTCCTACAACAAAAAATAATTCTTCTATATTATGTGAAGCAATTGCCCTCTTAATAAGATTCTGAACCGTATCCTCAAAATCCTTATCTATTGTTTCATTACCTTCTTTACCAAAATGAATATCTTGAAGTGACATTATACCACACACAACATCTCTATCAGGATGCAATGAGTAACCTTTAGGTATGGATAGTTTTGGTATATTATATTTTTTAGGCTTCCATACATCTAATAGATCTTTTAAATAATCACTTTCTGTTTCTTTAATTTTGGTTATAAGTGCAGATATACGCCAATGGTCAGCCATTTGTTTGTTCCAATACTGAGACAGCTTCCATTTACTTGTATCTATATTTAAAAGTTTTATTATTTCTTCTGCAGATTTAGGTTCACTTTTAGATATTCCCGATACTGTAGATTCTCCTTTATCTAAATTATAATGTTGTTCAGATAAATCTAACTTTCCTCTTACTAATTTTTTTAAGTGAATATATTTTTTTGTGGATATACCTAATCTTTTAGCACAATATGCATTACCTTTCTTCCACTTAAAAGATTCTTTTATCTTATCTAAATCCATTTTGTAACTTTAAGTTATTAAATTTAAGAAATTATATTGGAAAAAAGAAGCCCAGCAATACTGGGCTCCAGAACTTTGGTAATAAAAAACCAACAAATTATCACCTCTGTTTACAATAATGTTGTAAATAATATTTCCACGCTATCACAAGTAGCTGCTCCAGAATCTGTGGAAACCAATTTAACTTTATAATCAGTTGCTGCAATAAGACTAGATATTGCTAATTGCAATACAGTTGGTCCTACAACACCTTGTGAAACATATCCAACACCAGAATCAAGAAACACCTCTATTTGAGTTGTTGCTGTAGATTCATTATTCCAAAGTATTACTGCTGAATTAGATGTTATATTAGCAGCATATACATTATATGGGGCATGGTGTAAATCATCTGAAGTACATCCGCCAATTCCCTGACTCATCATTAAAGCCATTTTTTGAATTATAGAATCTAATCTTTCTCCTGTTTCAATTTTTATAATGCTCCCAGCAGTACCTACTTGAAACGTGGTTCCGCAATAACTAACACATTCTGCGCAACATATTGTAGCACACCTTTCACTTCCTACACTACAATCACTGTAACTACAAGGATTACTTAGTGCTACGTCAGTACAACCGCATGGTTTACTAGGGTTACATTTATTACAATTACAAGCCATTTTATTTTATTTTATTAATTAAGGTAGACATGTCACACAATCTACATATGTAGCATCTAGACTGCAAGGCGTTACATCCGCAGCTGTAGCTGAACAGTTATCTATTATAGTTACGCATTTAGAAGTTGCACTTCTCCAGTCATCAACAGTTCCGGGAGACCAATCAGGTCCATTATTTGTAAGTTCAACAACAGTACCTATAGCAATTGTACCACAACCATGATCTGTTATAAAAACAAAGTATGTTTCACTCTTGCTGCAGCTAGATACTTCATAAGTATTTGTTACAGGAATTGTTGATGCAGGATATGTATTATTGCATCCTTTTACAGATCTGGTTAAGTTTTCTTTAAACTTATCATTTGTACCATCTTCTATTGAATCTAGTTCTGCGGAGCTTTTTTCTTGATCTAATAATGCAAGAGCTCCTCTACTGTCTCCTTTATATAACTGAGGCATTGTAGCACCTCCTGGGATAGTTGCTGCCGTATAAGGCATAGCTGGAGCTAATCCGTCTAACATAAAAGATGTAATATCAACAGCAGTTTGAATACCATACTTAGAAGAAGGTATTAATTCTGCAGTATATGCCGCCAACATTTGTAAAATAGTAGCTGCATCTGCTCCACCAGAATTATGAATAGTTAATGGGAATAATACAGTTGTTAAGCCTAAAGGAAATTGATTTATATTAATACCATTTGCTATACCCCACGTACTGGTAGGAGCAACTGGAGTACCTGTTGTACCTGTTGTCATATCTATTAAGGCAGCCGCATCTTCTTTATACTCAGGTGTTGGTTGAGTTGAAAAACCAGCGCCTAATGTATTTGCGTGATATTCTGTATCAGATTGATTTGAAAATATTATAGCATATGCTGCACTTTTAAATACACCTGCTCCACCACTCCAAGATGTAGGAAG
>VMHT01186364.1_pt1 | contig 50232 bp, 35 predicted proteins | sample 4693611 | NCBI WGS metagenome assembly VMHT01 (sample SAMN12280063, study PRJNA550983) | marine metagenome | isolation source: seawater sampled from same location over 5 years 0.02-0.2 micron viral filtrate | place: USA: collected off the coast of southern California halfway between the port... ... | reverse complement strand
GGATTCCAATCTATCATCGCAGAAAGCTACCGACGTGCTCGGCATCGAATGGCGCTCTTTTGACGATTGCATCCATGACACAGTGAGGGAGTTCCAATGATTCAGTTCTCTGGAGAAAATGGACTCACCCTCAATGGCGTCGTGATCGATGACCGCTTGTTGTTGCGCACTGCGTGGATGACCATGCTGTGCGCGTGCGCTGCCTCGATGGCAATCCACGCTCTTTCAGGCAACGCAAGAGCCATTCCGTTTTTCATATCAGAATCTGATTTTCCAGGGCTGGAACGAATCGTGTTCAGAGGTGGCTTGAACGCCACTGGATTAATGCTGTGTGGTCTAGCATTGAGGCTCCCCCATGCACTGGACCTCTCACACAACACACGGCTGAGAACGATCGCTCAAGCAAGCGGGATAATCACGGGCATCTCGACCATCTTGCTGTCTTGGTTTAGCATGCATGACCATCTTGTAATCCACGTCATATTTGCCTCGATTACGTTTGTTGGAGCCTATGTTTGGTCGTACACCATGCATGCCTCAAACTCGCACAAGCTAGGTAATGGCTATGCAAAGCGGCGAATATGGTTGACCATTGGAGGGTTTTCCTACCTCGTGATGAACCTCGCGCTTGCTGAATCTGCTCGCCAGTTGGTCCTCGAGCAAGGGTTGACAGGAGGCACCGAAGTGATGAACCTCGCTCAATCTTCGATCAACATCGCAGCGCCCGCTGAATACCTGTTTTTCTTCAGCGTCGTCATGATGTTAGCATCGTTTGACCACGACCTTGCCGAAGCACGCCAAGATGAACCAACGATGAGCGCTTAGTCGAATCGTCGCCGTAAGCGTTTGCTCCTTCTTCAATCCACGCCACCAAGCCGAAGGATTTTCACATCCAAGGACGAGAGCGGAACGCTCTTTGGATCAACGCCTGTTTCCACTTTTCCTTTCCACACACGAATGTGCATGTCTCGGTGAGAAAGAACGTGATGCACTTCCCCAAGGTAGGTGAGAGAATCAACATCAAGCGATTCGCCCATCACTGGACCCCACATACCCACAAGAATCCCTGTCGAACCCCGTTGAACCAGTTCTGGTAAACCATGAGCATCAACTCGGAGAATACACATCAAATCAACACGCTTTTTGGCGCGAACTTGAGGTGCTGGATATCGAGTTGGTTCAGACATGCCTTGGCATGAAGACTGCACGGGGCAGGTGGCACAGTCAGGACGCTTAGGCGTGCACAAGGTTGCACCCAGTTCCATCAACGCTTGATTCCAATTGCCTGCGTCTGCTTTCCAAAGCGATTGATCTGCCCATTCTTGGACCAAATTCGGACTTGGGTTCTCGTTTGAAGTTTGGCGCGCCATCACTCTGCGAATGTTCCCATCGACACAGGCGACGGCCTCGTCATGGGCGATGCTCGCTACCGCTGCGGCCGTGTAAGGGCCAATTCCTGGAAGGGTTTGGAGCGTCTTTGAATCGGTTGGTAGAACACCATCGAAGCCTCCATGTTCGGAAGACTCACACACGCGCTTGGACAATTGGAACAGACGTCTTGCCCGACTGTAATACCCAGCACCTTGCCATAGATGCAGCACTTCCTCTTCGGTGGATGAGGCCATCTCCGCAACGGTTGGGTACCTTGAGTAGAGGCGTTGCCAAAAAACAATGCCGCGACTCACTTGTGTCTGTTGCAAGAGAATTTCTGAGAGGAGAATGGCCCACGGATCTTTCGTGGCCCGCCAAGGCAAGTTGCGCTGATGTTCAGCAAACCAAGCCATCAATGAGGCTTGGTCGATGGATGGGCGCAATGAGCCACCTCCGATCGTCAGGCTTCAGCTTCTGCAGTTGCTGCTTTCTTTGCTTCAATCGCAGCGTCATTGGCCTTGATCTGCTCCCAAACAATCTCTGCAATGTCCTTGACTTCCATTTCCGAATCAATGGCTGTGAGTCCATCGCTGACCATTGTGGAACAGAACGGACAGCCAACCGCAACGGTCTCTGCACCAGTTTCTGCAATTTCTTTTGCTCGGATGACGTTCACGCGCTGATCTGCATCTTCCTCCATCCACATTTGGGCACCTCCTGCTCCACAGCAGAAGGATTGTTTTCCGTGGCGTTCGATCTCGACATCCACGCCACCGATGGCGTTTCGAGGAGCATCCAGTTCACCACCAATTCGACCCAAGTAACACGGATCGTGGAAGGTGACAGACGGGTCATGCTTTGGATCAGGGAGTTTTCCTTCTTGTTGAAGGTGGTTGATGAGTTGTGAGTGATGCATCACTTCGATGTCTTCTCCGCCGTAATCCTTGTATTCCTTTCCAAGGGTGTGGAAGCAATGTGGGCATGAGGCAACAATCTTCTTGACGCCGATTTCTTCGAACGTTGCAAGGTTCGTTTCTGCGAGCATTTGGAACAAGTATTCGTTTCCAGCCCGTCGTGCTGAGTCACCGCTGCAACCCTCTTGCATTCCAAGAATGCCAACATCAAGGCCGGCTTCTTTCATCACGCTGATGGTGTCGCGTGCAACCTTCTTATTTCGCTCATCAAACGACGCTGCGCATCCAGCGAAGTAGATGTACTCCGCAGGCTCTGCAACCTTCACATCCAAACCTTCTGCCCAATCGCCGCGTTCGTGTGCGGGGAGCCCGTAGGGGTTCGAATCGGATTCGAGGTTCTCAATGGTGGCCATCAAAGGCATGATGGTGTCTTCGACGCTTTCGTCGAATTCCATTCGTTCCATCATCAAGTGGCGTCGAGCATCGGTGAGCTTGGGGACGTGATCGATGTAGATTGGACAAGCCTCTACGCAAGCATGGCAGGTGGTGCACGCCCAAATTGCGTCTTCTCCAAATCGGGCGATGATGTCCTGCTCAGGGGTTTCTCCTGCCATGAGCGCAGTGGAATTCTCATTTGCATAATGACGCACATCGTGGATGATTTGCATTGGGTTGAGGGCTTTACCGCTTGCGTATGCCGGGCATACATCCTGGCACCGAGCGCATGATGTGCACGCCCATCCGTCGATGAGATTGCGCCAAGTCAAATCAGTGTAATTGACCGTTCCAAACGACTCGATGTCCAAATCCTCAAGCAGGACTGCCTTTCCATCTTCGCCACGAGCCAATGGTTCCATGGTTGCCATGGGCCGCATGTCATGGAAGAACACATTCGGGAAAGCCATGACAAGGTGCATGTGTTTGGAGAGGGGTATGAGGAAAAGGAAGGTCGAAATGGCAAGCATGTGCATCCAATAGGAGGCAACAACAAGGAGGGTGCTTGGTTCCAAGGCACTCGCTACCCACGCCCCGATTGGCTCCCAAGTCGAAGACACACCTGTTTCGCCTGCCTCAACCACGAAGGAGGTAAGGGTGATGGTCATGATGAGCAAGAGAATGAAGTTGCCTTCTAACTGAGACTTTCCTTTGAGTTTCTCTGGGGTGAAAACGACTCGGCGCAGCAATGCTGCAACGCATCCAATCAGTGCGATTGTGTACCCTGTTTCGACGATTAAGTTCCAAGGACCTCGAACCAAATCAGGGAGAAGGTTGTGTGAAAACCAGTTTGCAGTTGCCAAATCAAACATGTCGGTTGAGAGCATAAGGAATCCCCAAAACATGAGCACGTGGATGCCGCCAGCAATTTTGTCTTCCAGAACCCGCTTCTGACCAAGCCATCCAGTGATGACCTCTTTGATTCGAGCACCCCAGTTGTCGAAACGGTCGTCGGGTGCCCCAACCATCACCAAGCGAGTTGCTTTGATGACTTGATAGAGGAAAAAACCAATCGAAATCGTTCCCAGGACGAGCAAAAGCAGCCATCCGGGCACGGGGCCGTATGACATTGAGAGAGGATGTTCCATCTAGCATCACCGTGGGAGCAGGGCTCCCCTAGTCACCTCCAGAGAAAACCAATGCTTGAATGCACCGTAAAAATACCATCAATCTCGCTGTGGTTTCAACAAGGGATATGAAGCGGGGGCACATGGTCTTGATGAGGGGGCTTGTAAAATGAACATCGAAGCGAGCGCTCCGGGAAAATGCATCCTGTTTGGAGAGCATGCTGTTGTCTTTGGACAGCCTGCTGTAGCAGTGGCTATCGAGCAGCGAATCCATGTCAGCATCCGACCCATTGAAGGCGACGACTGGACGCTAGAAGGCACGAAATTTAATCCAAGAAAGCACCCTCACCTCAACACCTTGCGTAGGCTGTTGTGGCCGAGTAAAGACGGCGCTCCTGCGCTTTCAATTGAAATTCACGGAGACATCCCTCGTGCATCGGGACTTGGCTCCTCTGCAGCGTTGAGTGTGGCCGCTTCAGCAGCAATGCGAGCAGCACGAGGCCGGTGGATCATCGAATCAGAACAGGGTCATGTTTGGACTGAAGGTTATTCGAGCGAAATCGAAGACACTGATGCCTACACAGGTGAGAACTCAGGAATCCGCACGGACATGTACGCAAAAAAAGAACGTCAACTTTTGGGCAATGAGGCGTTAGATCTCGACGAGTGTTCGATGATTGGTCATGCAGTAGAAGCAGCCGCCCAAGGTGGTCGAGCCTCGCCCATGGACGCCTCAACTTGCGCTCATGGTGGCGTTATTTTACTCAGCGATCAAGTCGAGTCCGACAACGATTATCTGTACCAGCGTCAATTGGAGATGAGCGATGGAATACGCACTTGGCAGCTGCACGACCTCGGCGTTCCGAAAGGTGGAGAAGAAGTCTACTTGGTCATTGGAAACACTGGCGTGCATGCCCCAACAGCCGATCAGGTCGCCAAGGTTGCCAAAGCAATTCAGGATGAGCCTGAACGAATGAAGGAAATCGAAACCATCGGCCTGATTGCTCGTAGGGGCATTGTAGCACTGAAAAACGGTGATTATGAAGCGGTTGGAAGGGCCATGACAGAGAATCAAGTGATGCTCAGAGGGTTGGGTGTTTCCTGTCATGAGTTGGACGACCTTGTTCGGGCCGCAGCCCCCTCTTCGCTTGGTGCAAAACTCACGGGTGCTGGAGGCGGCGGTTGTATGGTTGCTCTCACCCGCAATCCCAAGATCACAAGCGAAGCAATCAAGAATGCTGGCGGGGAGGCTCTCGTCTCGAAATTCGGCAACGAAGGAATGCGCCTTGAAACGCCTGATTGCGAGCCTTTTTGGTCCCCTCAAAGCAGTTCATCTTAATGCGTTTTTTTGTGAAAAACGATGTTATGGACCCTGCCTTTTCTTTATATACTGGTTGACATTCGCTTTGAATATGACTACTGATGAAGAACGTCTAACCGTCGTAAACGTGGTTGCCAGCACCCGAGTTGCTGAGGAACTAGACCTACCAGATATCGCAATTCAATTGAATTGCGAATACGAGCCAGAACAATTCCCTGGTGTCGTGTACCGAGTGACCGAGCCAAAGCTCGCCATCCTCATGTTCCGTTCAGGCCGCGCAGTGTGCACCGGTGGAAAGAACGAAGACAACATTCACACAGGTATCGAACGCATGATCAACGACCTACGGGCTGCTGGCATCGAAACATGGAACCTCGACCAAGTTGAAATTGAGGTCCAAAACATGGTCGCAACCTACGCCCTTCACTACCCTGAAGACTACCCTGGAAACGACAAGTTCACCGGAGAACCACAAGCCGGTGTGCCTCGCAAATTGAACTTGAACAACCTGACCTTCCACCTACCATTCGACAAGGTCGAATATGAGCCAGAGCAATTCCCTGGCCTCATCTACCGCCTTGACTACCCCAAGGTCGTCTGCTTGATTTTCGGCAGCGGCAAGATGGTGATTACTGGTGCTCGACACAAGGACGAAATCCTCGAGGCTGTTGAAATCATCAAGGACGAATTGGCAGACTTATTGGAATATTGATTCTAAACAAAGTCAATCTCCAGCAGGAGAAGTGTTGATGTTCTATTGAGCGTGTGGCATAGCATGCGCCCGAGCGTGACGCGAGCCATTCCGGCATTTTTGCTGGTCTTCTTGTTGTTCTCAAGCGTGCAAACTCCACTGCTCCAAAGCAGTCTTGAAAGCCCGACTACGCCCCTGCTGTCAAGCAGCCATGACCCGGGTGTGAGCGATGTACCCACATGGCGAGTTGGGGACAAATGGATTTACTCCGGCATCTTTGATCCAACATTGCTTGTGACCAACACTGGCGTCCAAGCCACAGTCGGAGAAATTAATGGCGACACCACGATGGAGGTGCTGGGCATCACTGAACAGTCCGTCGACAACATGTCGGTGCTGGCCTATACCCTTCGCTCATCTGCGAACTTCGATAAGTCCGGAGTTTCGCTTGAGGGTTATGATGGCAACGTATACATCACATACAGCCAAACAGAATACCTCCGTGTCAGCGATTTAGCAAGCCTTCGAAGCGAACTTGACATGTACATTCGCTTCGTTCCATATGGAATCTCAAGCCTGACACAAATTCTTGGCGACATTACGATCACAACAAGTTACAGTCCAGTCTCGGAAACGTACGACTTCCCATTGCGTCTCGATGAACAGTGGACAACCACAACCACCTCATTCGCTCAATGGTCGGGATCAAGCGATTACATCACACCGTTCCCACCCCCAGTTAGCGACACCAACAGCACCACTTGGGAAGTGGCAAGCGTTGGAAAACCAAGCAACGCCTACGGCCAAACCATTGGCTATGGTGGATGCAATGCGTCGTATGAGCTTCAGTCAGTCAACAGCGATGGTGTGTCAACTGGCTACAGGTGGTATTGCCCCGAAGTATCGAATTACGCTTGGCTTCACACAGAGGATGACATTGGCCTTACCATTGATTTCCGACTCAAACGCTTCATTCCGGTTGGGGCGAGTGGAGTTGACGAATACAGCAATCCCGGTACACGAGACTTGTGCCTCAATGTGGACCTAGAAAATCAAATTACTGCCCTGAACTCGCCAATGGGCGTGTGGGTAAATGCCTCCGCCTCATGCTTCTCCAACATAGACAACATCGGAATTGAATTGCGTCACGAAACCACCGGTTCACTCCAATACGCCTCAACAGCAAGCAATGGTACGGCCTACTTTACGCTCCAAGTTGGCGATGCAAAAGACCCATCCGCCACCTTACTTGATTGGGCGAGCCATGGGATTGTCGCCCGAATCAATCCTTCGAGTCAATCCCCAACAACAACGGTTGGCGTCACCACTGTGACCCTCGATGAATTCATTGTCGGATTGGATTTAATCGCCAGCGAAGACCTGGCCAAGGTGCTCCGCAACCGAAGCGGAACGCTGACGGAATTGAATTCGCTTTCTGGATGGAATGTCCTTCCCGGTGATGAATTACTGGTCGAAGTGGGGGTGCAAAACAGAGGCATCACCACCTCAGTAACCTCGACACTCGATGTGACCGGGCCTGACGGGCAAACAACCGCTTACACGCTACCGCCCTTGGCGAGTTACTCCGCACACAAAGTCAATTTCAGTTGGACTGTACCAGATGATCAATCGATTGGTGTGCTACCAATCACTTGGAACGCTGACCCCAATGATGTCAACGCTGCTGATGTCAATGAGGGCAACGACATCGCACAGTTAGCCATGTTCGTAGGCAGGCTTCCAACGCCGGTTGTTGAAAACGCAACAGCACTCACACTGGAACAAGTGACCCTGAGTGCTGCCAACAGTTTTGATGAAGACGGTGGAGACATCACCTGTGAATTTGAAATTCCGTTTGATGATGGCACACGCACCTGGGATTACATCACTCTTCCTTCCGACGACTGCACTGTCAATTGGACTTGGATGGATGATGGCGAATACCCTGTACAGGTTACGGTTCTCGATGAAGAGCGTGATGAAACAACGGCCACTCTCCTAGCATCGATTGGGAACAGGGCGCCAAAAATCGAGATCAAGAGCGCACGAAGTGAAGCGAAGGTCGAACATCCGATCACGCTCTATGCGTACGCGAACGATTCGGATTCTGAGGACATTTGGCCCGGCGTGGTCGATGTGTTTTGGCCCGACGCTTTGTGCCAAGAAGGCTACTACACTCGAGTATGCACCACGACCGCTCCAACAGAAGGAATTCATACCTTTACTGCTGTCGGGACAGATGACGATTCATCGACAACCACCGCCACCATCGACATTCAATTCACCAATATCGCACCCCACGGTACAACCATCGCTTTGCTGATTGATGACGCCTTTTTGGAAAGCGATGAACAGCAAATATGGCAGCTGAATGAGGATGAAATCGTCAATGTGCGTGGCCAAGCGCTCGATTCGATTGACGATCTTGAATCCTTGACGCACACATGGTGGCCTGACGGTCAAGAACCATCGCTCATGTACACATACTCGGGCCGAGTGTCCAACTTCCCGATGATGTGGTCCACCTCTGGGTTGCACACCATCCGTTTGGAAGTGACTGATAGCGACGGTGTCTCAAGCGCAGTGAATGAACGCTGGGTCAATGTACGCAACGTACCGCCAGTGATTGAACCCCTGGTCTCCATTCTTCCAATCGCAGAAGGCCAATCCATCACCATCAATGGCAACTCAACCGACACCCCAAGCGATCGAGCAACGCTTGTGAAATGCTGGGATGTCGACCCTGGTATTGACAGCGATGATTTCGGTGGTGCAGACGATGATTGCGACATCAAGGGTGATGAATTGACCTATGTGTGGAATCGCAGTGGCACTCATACGATCATCTACCACGTCACAGATGACGATGGAGCGCAAACCAGCGAGGTCCTCACCGTGGAAGTGCTCAACATGCCTCCAATCGTGAGGTTGCAAAACCTTGCTTGTATGGCTTACCAAACTTGTGTGATGAGCGCTGAACAAACCATCGATTCAGCGAATGATATCGACACGTTGACCATTGTCTGGGACCTCGACATCACCGTTGATAGCAACGGAGACGGCATCAAGGACAACGACGCTGATTTAGTTGGAACCACCGTCCAACACATCTTCCGCACCTCTGGCATGGTGCGTGTCAAGGCCATGGCATGGGATGAAAATCCGGAACGACCCGGCCAAGCGACAATGGTGATCGATGTCGCACCACCAGAGCGAAACTCAATCGAACAAATCAGTGCTGGACTGATAGGTGAAGAAGCAAATTCGGTCGCACAGTTTGGTCTACTCATCGGAATCCTGTTGTTGTTGGCCCTGCTGACTCGAAGGCGAAAAGCGCCCTCTGAATCCCCTTGGGCTGGTTCTGAAGAAGGCATGCTCGACGATGCATTTGACACGCCTACAATGATTGAACAGGCACAAGCAAGACGTCCTTCAAGTCCGCCACCAATGAGCAATTTCATCCAAGAAACCGTGGAGCCCCCTCCACAGCAAATCGATCATTCATTCGAGGCACCCCCCGCACCTGTGCCTGAAATGGGAGGTGAAGAAGCAGGCCCGCCAATTCCAGAGGCAGGACTTCCTGATGGATGGACGATGGAACAATGGGGCCATTACGGCCATCAGTACCTTGCCGCTCAAGGGTCTCAAAACGCAACCTTTTCCCAAAATGGCACCGAACTCAAGTAGGAGTACCGCCTCGGTGGGTCATGGGTCAACTTCGACCGATTGTTTTTGCACTAATTTTTTTGATGTTCGCGACTCCGTTTGGCGCTTATGTCACCTCGCCCCATTTCCTTGATGAGGATCACAAAGCATCCCACGCAGAAGGGTGGGACAAGGACATCGATGTGCCAACTTGGCGTATTGGCGACGAGTGGGTCTATGAGACCAAGTTTGATGTCTCTCAACTCATTGCACAAGCGAATGTTTCCGCATCCCTGAACACCCTCACTGGTGACACAACCTACACCGTAGAAGACATTTTGTTCACTACTGTTGACGGTGTCCAGACCCTCGCATACAAACTTGACATCAGTGGAAGTTTCACATCTGGTAACAGCGGCGCAACCCTCGAAGGCGTCTCTGGTCGGTTAAACATCGGCTATGAAAGCGAAGATCTTGTTCGAGTTCGTGATCTTGCTGTCATCAACAGCGAATTCACATTGGATGTAACTTTCGCACCTTTCAATCTTGGATTCCTAACACAGGACATCGCTGAAATCACCTTTGACACCTTTTACGACCCACCCAAGGAGAAGTACGATTTCCCTATCCACCTTGGGGATCAGTGGTACATGCCATTCCAATCAGGCACCGGAGTCACAGGTTCATCCGATTACTTTGACCCAAGTGAATTTGATACGGCCGGTGGAGAAAACAACAGCTGGCAAATCACAGCAAAGGGGAACCCTACTGATGGAATTAATAACATCCAGTACACTGGCTGTGGCGACTCCTACAAGATTAACGAAGTGAACGAAACTGGAGTCTCACAAGGATACAATTGGTATTGCCCTGCTGTTCGTTACAATTCATGGATCTCCGTCTCAAATGCAGCAGGGTTCACCATCGACTGGTTGTTGAAGGAGTACAATCCAACAGACTCCTACGGCGTTTCGGCAAGTTCTACACCCGGAACCCGCAACGTCGAGATTGATGTCGACATGCAATTATTGGCAACCCTCCCGGACACTGAGCAAACGCTGACTGCAAGTTATTTGACCTCACCAAGCGCGACACCTCAAGCCAACAAGAATTTGCAAGTCAGGTATGAAATCAACAGTGACTTGGCAAGCCCCACCACGGATGGTAACGGAGAAATCACCTACCAATTGAACGTCTCGGATAAAGTGGACATCACGCCTTCAAGTGATGACTTCACCAGCAACGGAGTCATCGTTTGGGATCCTGCTACTGAAATTATCGGGGCGACCACGATTGTGGTCGACTTGTCAGTGGTTGGCGTTGATTTGGTAGCACAAGCTGATTCAATCATCATCAGCCGAACCCGCGACGGAGAGACTTCAATCCTGAGCCGGGTCACTGGCTACGGCGCTTTACCAGGAGATTTGATTGGGTTCTCGATTCCAGCTCAGAACCGAGGGGTTCTGACCTCTCCAGCGACTCAAATGGAAGTAACGACACCAGACGGCACAACCATTCGAGAGGATATCCCCGCAATTCCATCATACAGTGAAGCAAGAATCAGCGTCAATTGGACTGTTCCAGCGAACTCTGCAATTGGCAATCAGACGTTATCGTTTACCGTTGACCCTGATGAAGCGGTTACCGAGGATGCAAATAGGAGCAACAATGATGCTCAAATCAACCTCTTTATCGGACGTGCACCAACCGCTACGGTTGATGTTGGAGACGACAAACTCACCTTCGAAAACATCACACTCAACGCTACAGAAAGCTTTGATGAGGACGGCGGAGATGTCAATTGTGTATTTGAAATTGAATCACGCCCTGGCTTGATCGATGTCATTGATGCACCGGATTGCTGGGCCCAGTGGAACTGGACTGATGATGGCGAATGGGCAATCAAACTCATCGTTACTGATGAAGAACTCGATACGGACATTATGATGTTCAACGTCACTGTTCTCAACCGAGACCCATACCTCAACTTGTCTCTGGTGCCAAGCATCGATGTGGAAACTTCGGTTACCGTCGATGCAACGGACAGCGGCGATATTGATACCATTTCACCTTCAGGACAGCAAGTCAGCATATCATGGCCGGGCATGGCATGTGAAGAGGGATTGACTCAACCCACGTGCACCTTCACCCCAATGGCAGAAGGCATGATGATGGTCACAGCCGTCGCAACCGACGATGACGGAGCAACGACAACAATCGAAGCTTCACTGGATGTGCTCAATGTAGCACCAACGCTCGCCGCTCCAGAATTGTGGTACGGAGGAACGAATTTGAGCGCTGATGATGGTGTGTGGACGCTGGATGAGGACCAAGTTGCGCTCTTGCGCATCGGTGCCGATGACACGTTGTCTGACCGAGACGACATCAATGTTGAGTGGTCACCATCCGACAGAGACGCAAACTGGACAGAAACCACCCGAGGACCTGCGTCAACCGCAACCGTGTCGTGGTCCGCTTCGGGCCTGCACAACATCTCGGTTGTCGCCTACGATGACGACGGTGCTCAATCGATGATTCAGACTGGCAAAATCAACATTCGAAACGTCCCCCCGACCATCACTGGCTTGGGTTCAGATGTTCCTGTGTTTGAAGATGCAAATGTATCCTTCACCGCTATTGTTGATGACACTGCATCAGACCTACAGACGCTTGTGGTGTGCTGGGACATGGACGGAGCAGTGGACAGCAACAGCGACGGGAACCCTGTCAACGACTGTGACCAAACTGGAATCGATATTACTGCGGCTTGGTCAACACGAGGGGTTCGCCAAATCACGGCAACCGTCACTGATGATGATGGTGCTCAAGCACTGGCCTCGGTCAATGTCAGCGTGCTCAATCTGCCACCTTCGGCCACCATTACCAATTCTACGAGCGTCATTTCGCTCATGGAGGGTGAAAACATCACCCTCTCGGGAATGACTTCTCGTGAAACCGAGGGCGACAAATTAACCCTCACCTATCAATGGGACAGCGATCACATTGACGGTGATTTAGACGGAGTGAAAACTGGAGATGTTGATTTCACGGGACCAATGTACACTATTGAGGATCTTCCCGCCGGTCAATGGACCGTACAACTCACAGTGATCGACGATGATGGAGAATCTTCCACCGATACGATTCAACTTACGGTCACTGAGCGCCCACCTGACAATTGGATCGAATCTGTGAGCAATACAATCGGAACCGTACCTACCGCAATCATTGGTGCACTTGGAATCATTGTTGTCTTGCTCGCCGGATTCCTTCTGCTGACACGAAGGAAGGGCAATTCTGAGATGGATAATTTCTCGAATTTCGCCAGCATGCCTGCTGGTGAACCACCAGCACCTGCCATCAACGCAACTGTTTCGCAACCAATGGACTACGCCGCTCCTGCGCCTCAACAAGACATCTATGCACAGGCTGCCTATGCACCGCCTGCTGCAGCCCCAGAACAGGCGTTTGCTCCCGCTCAAACTTACGCAACTGCACCAGCAACGAAGGAAGATCCATTCGCTGCTTTGGTGGACCCATCCCCTGCACCTGCTGCTCCAGCGCCTGCTGCTCCAGCACCTGTGGAAACCGGGCCGCCATTGCCTGCAACTGGACTCCCCGAAGGATGGTCAATGGAACAATGGAGCCACTATGGCGCCCAATACTTGTCTGCCCAACAGGGCCAACCGGCTGCAATTCAACCGGTAACTACTGATACCACACCGGCATCTCAACCATCAAACATCTCCGGATTGCTTGATGATCTTGATTTGTGAACGGTGAGTGTATGGCAAGTCTTTGGCAGTTTTTTGGTCTACCAGATCCCGAAGCAGGACAGAATGCGAAGCGGAATGAGGTTCAACAGCCCGCTGTGACGCCCCTGGCCACCCAGCAGAAAATCACCCCAAAGCCGATTGAAAAGCCCCAAGCCCCCGCTTTGATTCCAGAGCCAGTTGGTGTCCAACCGATACGTAAGGAAATTCCACTTGGATGGCAAGGACCCGTCACTTCAGATGGCGAGCCATTTCATGACTTAGGTGCGCTGCACAAATCCACACCCGTCATTCCAAACAGAGCTTTGCGTTATGTCGCCCCCGACGTAATGAACCGCATCCCTACACGGGGAATCGCAAAACGCGTCAACCAAGGCGATACGGTGATTGTTGATCTACGGCCCCTTGTCCACATGGATACGCACCAAAATGTCTGCCGAAGGGAATTGAAACAGATGAGTGACGAAGTTGGTGTTGGTGTGTTTGCTCTTGATGCAGAAGACAAACTGCTGTTAATGCCCGGAAACGATGTCGTGGTCGATGTACAAAGCCATGAACTCGGACTGGGAGCTTTGCTCAACCCGTAATCATCGGCAACGAACTTATACGCTTTGGGTTTTATTGGGTGCCATGAGCAAATTTGCAAGTTTCAGGACCACCTCTACGGGGTCTTATCTTGCTTTATTTTTTGCATCGGGCCTCACAACGGTGCTTTTCATTGCTACAATGGTGTACCATTATTCTACAAAATCAACATATTATGAGATCTTGTCTGCTGATTACAGCTCAATGATGTACCTCATTTTGGCATGGGTTTGCTTGGGTTGGCTTATGGCTTTAATTGCTGGAATTGGATTTGATGTCTTACCGCTTATTCACGGTGCTGCCCCCTTCCATGAATCCACAATGAGGCAATTCATCATCCTCAACATCAGTGGACAATTTTTGCTCACATTGTCCACATTCATGTCGACACGAGAGATGATCGATGAATTTTCAACTGTGGGCATTGTTTTGCTTTCGTTAGGCGTGCTTTTGCTTGGCCTGCCCGGAAGGCGCCTCGTCTCCGAATCTAAAATGTCGAAAGATAAGGACGAAGTTGGGGTCATGTCAGTGCTCCCGGGAGCGGTGTTTCCTTTTTTTGCTACCACCATCATCGTTTGCTGGTTGTTAAGAGACACCGCAGGGATGCTTGAACTCGGGCGATCGTTTATGGTTGCGCTTTACATCTTGGTTACCGTTGTCATCATCGTGAGTCACTTCAATCGCCGATTGAATTGGGGCATCATTGCTCCTGAAAAAATACAAACGCGATTGACCGTCTTTGCAGTATTCCTCTGCCTCCACATCCTCTTCTCATTCCTTACCGGACGAGAGGGTTCAGACACACACACATTGCTGGCTCAGATGAGTGATTATTCACTGGGATTGGCCCTGCTATGGGCATTCATTCTATGCAACCCCCTTGACGTGGCCAAAAAGGCATTGTTCAATGGAGGAATGGGGCATAATCGATTGGTCTTTGCCGCCCTCTGGATGCTTCCGTTTTGCTCATTCCACGCATTCAATTCTTCACATTACATCGACAGACCTGGAACACCCGGATACGCAACCTTTCTCAGCACATCTGCCCTTCTTGCCATTTGGGGGTATTCCATGTACCTGCATGAGGACCACCTACACATCAACATCCACAAGCGAAGTTCAAGCCCGCTTTTCTTGATGTTCTTTTTGATCGGATTTGTCTCCATCCAAATGTTGTACATCAAGAATTGGTTGGACTTGGGACCAACCAACACAGAACAAACCATTTGGATTGCATCAATCGTTATTGGATCCATCCTCCTAACTGTGGATTTTTTGCGCAGAACCATGCTGAGTTTTGACACCTGGCATAGAATACCGATGTTCTATGGCAGGTACATCCAAGACAAGTCACTGGAATAACTCAAGCGCATCTAAAGCGGATTGCGGGATGCCAAGCACTGTAGATTCTGACCCATCAATCAATGATGCGTACGCCCCCATTGGACCAGCGAGGTCATAGCCACCTGCCTTTCCTTTCCAAGACTCATTCATCACGAGTTCAACCAACACATCATCGCTCAATGCCTCGATTTCAACAACAGCATGTTCGACAAAAAATTGCCATTGGCCATGCAACAAAATACCTGCAGCTGACCAAACTTGATGCCTTCGTCCTGACAAGCGATGGAGCATTGTTGCAGCATGGATAGCGTCCCGTGGTTTGCCGAGTAAACCATCCACTTCGTCAGGATCTGAAAGAACGGTATCGCACACCATCACCACATCATACCCATGATTTTGAGGCACTGCTGCGGCTTTTTGTTGACATATGGAAGTGACTTGGTCAGCAATTGAACCCCGCACTGTTGGTGTTTCATCCACACCATCAATGCCCTCACATCGAACAGAGGAAAACAGTCCTTCGACCATGCTTGCCCGACGCGGTGACTGGGATGCTAGCCAAAATGAGACCATGTGATTCAACCTCACCAAACGACCTATCTCATTTACACTTTCCATGCTCAAGCCATGATTGAAGTGAACCGTTTTGAGGGAGAGGTTGAAGAATCGACCCGTCTTCCAGCAAACGGTGCCGGCATGAGCGACGTTGAAAGAATCCCTACTCACATTGAAGGATTGGATGAAAATATGCAAGGTGGCGTCCCACAAGGTCACATTTGTATTGTGGCTGGTGCGTCAGGTGCAATGAAGTCGAGTTTGACCTTTTCTATGCTCTACAACGCTGTGCTTTACGGTGAAACAAGTGGAATCTATGTCACCCTCGAACAAGGCAAGGATTCGCTGCGCTCCCACATGGCCAACATGGGCATGAACGTGGATGATGCACGAGTTCGAAACCGAATCGCAATCATCGATCTTTCCGACTTGCGTGTTGAACTCGACAAGCAAGGGATGAGCGATCGGGTCGATTGGATGGGGCAACTCATCAAGCAACTGACATCCTACCGAGAAGCGATTGGGTTCGAACTTCTTGTTTTCGATTCACTCGGTGCATTTTTCACTCTTACAAAGATGGAAAATCCTCGAGATGAAATCTTCCGCCTCTTCGAGGCAGTACGGAGGCTTGGCTTGACATCATTCTTCATCTGTGAAATGACTGGAGAAGACCACAAGCAATTCGGTGAGTATGGCGTAGAGGATTATCTTTCAGACGGCGTATTGCATCTTGTGATGGAGCGTTCTGGTGACGATGTTAAGAGGAAATTGGGCATTGTCAAAATGCGTCACACACGGCACAGCTTAGGTTACAAACCCTTCAACTGGAAGGAAAACGAGCAGCGCTTTACCATTCTGTGAACGCTTCATTCAACAGTGACGGACTTCGCCAAATTTCTTGGCCGATCGACATCGCAACCTAGGGCGAGCGCTGTGTGGTAAGCGATCAACTGCAAAGGAACAACGGTCAATAGAGGCGAAACGAGGTTGTGTACTGGCGGAACCGAAATACAAACATCCCCTTCCTGAGCAATCTCATCCCCTTCTTCGTGAATGAGAATGATCTTGGCACCACGCGCTCGACATTCGTGAATTGCAGAAACGGTCTTTGCCTTCACGTGGTCATTTGGAGCGACGAAAATGACTGGGCTACCTTCTTCTAACAAAGCAATCGGGCCGTGTTTCATTTCTCCAGCTGGATAAGCTAAACAAGGGATGTAAGCAATCTCCATCAATTTCAAAGCACCCTCTTGAGCAACTGGGGCAGATATCCCCCGACCAAGGAACAGGACACTCTTTGCGTCTTTGACGAGGTCAACTGCTTCTTGAATTGGTCCTTGATTGGCAAGGTATTCCTCCACCAAGTGTGGCACCTGTTGAAGACCATGAATCAATTCCACACCTCGTTCTTTGCTGATGTTGCGAGAACGGCCAACCTGAAGAGCGAACATAGACAAAGCCGCAACCATATTGGAAAATGCCTTGGTAGAAGCGACGGCTTGCTCAGGCCCGGAGTGAATGTAGACACCTTGACCGCAGAGTCGTGCGATGGAGGAGCCTACGACGTTGACAACACCGTGCACATTACCTCCTTTGAGTTGAATTTCTTTGATGGCGGAAAGTGTGTCCGCTGTTTCACCCGATTGCGTGACTGCAAAGTGAAGGGCGCTTGGGTTGATGACGGGGTCGTTATGCCTAAATTCACTTGAAATGTGAGCCATGGCTGGAATACGAGCCAATTTCTCGATCAACAATTGGCCTATTTCTGCAGCGTTGTACGATGTCCCACAACCAAGCAGACGCACATGCGGGACTTTTGCCAAATCTGAGGGATTGAGTTTCAACCCTCCAAGCCTCCCGCTGCCCCCCGCACGGTCTAAACGACCGCTGATGCAATGGCGTATGGCATCTGGCTGTTCATAGATCTCTTTGAGCATGAAATGCGGGAATTCACCGAGTTCGGACTCACCCCATTCTGATTCAAGAATGCTGCTCTTGGTCTGGCTTTTTCCGCCTTTTAGGGTGGACAACTTTACCGAGGTTGCAGTCAAGGTAGCAAGGTCGCCATCTTCGAGGTAGATCACCTGTTGGGTGTGAGCCGTTAGCGCATGTGGATCGCTTGAAATGAACATTTCATCCACACCTTGGCCAATGATCAGAGGGGAGCCATTGCGTGCGCAAACAATGGTATCATGGTCTTTGAAGAGAGCACAAATCCCCCATGTTCCACGCGCTTGGCGCAGTGCACGTCGGACTGCTTCTTCGGGGTTATTGTCGACCGAAAGTTCGCGCTCAATGATGTGGGCAAGGGCTTCAGAATCCGTCTCACTTGACAATGCTACACCCTGCACGGAGAGGGATGTTCTCAACATTCGAGCATTCTCGATGATCCCGTTGTGGACAATCACGACCTTTCCTTCCGCAGACTCATGTGGATGGGCGTTCTCATCTGTCACACCCCCGTGTGTGGCCCACCGGGTGTGGGCGATGCCTAATGTTCCTGGGATGCTGGATGGCAAAACCGTACGTAAGTCCTGGACCTTGCCTACTTTCTTGTGGACGTTGATGGTCCCATTTTTGACAGCAATCCCGGTTGAATCATAACCACGATATTCCAGACGGCGTAACCCTTCTAAGAGCAATGGTGCGGCTTGATGTGGGCCAATATAACCAAAAATTCCACACATGATGTCACCTCAGCAAGAGACCGTGCTCGAACAAATCGGGCAGGTTACCTTTCTCAACGTCATGTCTTTCACAACAAATTTCGCGTTGCAATCAGGGCAAACCACATCACGCTGAGGTGGGGCAATTCCCGGTAGTGGAGGTAAACCATCCAATGGAGGAAGACCACCGGGCCCTAAAAGTGGGAGTGGCGGGAGTGTTCCAGGTGCTGGAAGCGCCGGTAATTCTGACGGTGCAGGGAGTGGTGATTCCATAACAGGTGCTGGTGCAGATTGGATTTTCTCTGTGATTTCTGCGAACTCCCGTTGTTGCTTTCGCTTCATTCGCCTGTTGAGGCGGGCATTGCCTTCTCCAGATTCTGCTTTGGCTTCGAGGCTATCGGCAAGGCTTGGCTCATCTTCTTCCATCACCGCAACAGGCGATGATTCAGTCACGACCAAGTCGTCTTGTTCGGTATCGATGGCTAGAAGTGGTCCTTGGTCGTCTTCAGGTCGAATCATCAATTCAATTCCTTCATCTGTTTCGCCGACAATTTCAGTAGCAACCAACGCTTTTTGTTCTTCCTTTCTCCCCCTGCGAATAGACACAACAACGGCAGTGAGGAACAAAACCATAGTGAGGCCTACCACTGACAAAATGGTGATTTGCATCTGCTGAGAGCCTGGCAGTGGAGCAAGCAAGGCATCGATGAATGAACGATCATCGACAATTGGATTATCGGCTGCAGATAGGGAGGCAAGTGTACGTAGTTTGAGCGAACCTGAAGCTGTCGAGAGCATCACAATACCATCGTATTCCATGCCTGCAAAGCCTTCAAGGAAGCCCTGTGACATCAGGTCAGACATACCTGAAACTGGCTGCTGACCCGAGTCAGTGAGCAAACCATACCTTGTTGTTGGTCCGTAAGTGTTGATTTCGTCGTACATGATTTGGATGCCCTGTTGTGCTTCATGCAATTCAAGATTCATGACACCTGGTGCTTCGATTCTTGAAGCATCATCGATGCTCCAAGCGTTGTCGGTCACGGCATAGGCAACTTGAGCATCTCGCCCCCGGCCTTCAATCCAAGCGGCAGTAAGCACATCATCACCCTTCAGTTGTGTCACAATCAATTTGGCGCCGGAGGTATCGTCTCCAATGGAGGATTGGAAATTCCAAGAGGAAATTGTTGGTTCCCCATGGGTGTACATCAAGCCCACACGGTCGATTCCGGTCACATCATTTCGCATCTGTTGGTACAAGATGTGCAGGTTTTCGGCACCGTACGAAACAGCAAGTGGGTCTCCCTTCGATTGACGAATGTCGATGTTAGAAAGGACATTGATTGGATTACCCCAACTTGTAGGGCTGTCCGGATTCATCGAGACGAGTGTGAAAATTGAAGTTACGTCCTGCCAAGAACCACCTGTTGCTATGTCGCGGTGGTATCCAGCAAGGACAACCGTATCGTCGTATTCAGTCAGTGCAAGGCCCCAATAAGCGCCTTCTGACAGTTTGACTGCGGGCATTTGGTAGTGGACGGGTGTGATCATTTCGACCTTTGAAAGAGAGGTCATTCCAATGTTGGTCAGGGTGTACCCATCAGCACTCACGCTCTTACGCGTCCATGCCGCATGGATTGCTCCATCTTCTCGCTCGAGCACAGCAAGTTCACCGCCCCACATGTCTTCGAGCAAGATGTCTGTTTGAATTGACATTGAGGAAGTGATGCTTCTGGCGTGGAGTTCGCCATCGACGGTGGTGAACAACAGCGCACCGTCATCAAGGCCGATGAAATCAACGGGTACTTCTCCATCAGAAAGGTCGATGCTCACTTGAGAGCCCAAGGATACATCGTCAACCACGAGCATGAATCGATGTTCGCTGAATGCTGCCTCGACTCCATTGCCAAGTAAGACTGCTTTGAATTCGATTGCACCAATCGTTTCGCTGGGCATTGCTTGGAATGAAACTGAAGCATAACCAGAACTTGTGTCGGATCCCGGGACCACCATGAGGTCTTGTTCCCCAACCTGAATCCATCCGTCTTCTGACCAACGCTCGAGCCTCACATCCAAATCAAGCGCATCGGATTGACCGAGGTTATCGATGCGCAATCGAACGGTGAAGGGTTCTTCTGGCACGGGAATGTTAGGGCTTGTTGTGACAGCTCCTGGCAAGAAGCGTAGCATAGCTTCCACGGGACGTTCTTCGACTTGGAAGGTAAATGTGTAGATGTTGTCTTCGGGTGTTGGATCTGCATGTTGGCTGGTCGGGTCAATGATGATCGACACCTCTTGTTGTCCAGCTTCTGTGGCCCACCAATACAGCGTGACCTGCTGGCTCTCACCTTCGTTTAGGATTGAAATGCTCGTTTCTGAGGGATATGTTTCCGAGTTTGAACCCTCGGCGTCCAAGCGCACATAGACATCGGTAGCATCCAAATCACCAACATTGGCAATCGTGAAGTCGATTTCAAGCACCGTACCTGCAACCGCAGAGTACACTGGCAGGCCTTGGTCCATGATTTCGACTGAGCCCTGATAGGTAAAATCCGGAGCTGCAGGCATGTTGTCTACGGTGTATGTGCGACGGATTGTATCGGTAGCCACACCGCTCTCATTGACCATCCTGAAACTTAAGCGGTGTGAGCCATCTTCGACGGTGTTTGAGTTCCATGTGAAGGACCAATCTTGGCTCCCGACTTCCATAAACTCGAGTTCTTCTCCGAGGTTCCATTCTCCGCTGTCCACTTTGAATTCAAGGCGATCTGGCTCGAGCCCTTCAGCAGTCCCGGTAAATTCCACGGACCCTTCGAGTGATGTTCCAACCGATGGCCCAGCAAGGGTAACAGCCATACGAGCGAGGTTGACGTAGCGAGCCTCAATTGAGGATTCATCCCCATCGTCGCTGATAGCACGGGTCAAGATGAGCACATACTCTTCATCACCACGGATCCAATCGGACTTCACGAACACATCGAGGTACCAGTTTTCAACGGTGCCGCCAGCATCAACCCAGCCTTGGAGTTCTCGAACAGTACCGGATTCGAGATGTTGTTCAAGACGAACTTGAACAGCATCGTAATCGGCATCGTCTCCGTTGATTGCAGTACCAGATACACGCGAGCGGTCGCCTTCAATCCAATAGGTGCCGTTGTTTGGAGCCTCCATTGTGACGTGGTCTCCAGTACCGTTTCCTGTTGGAGGTGGGGTGATGATGCCACCGCCTTCAAGAGGTGTGCATGAGCGTTCAAGAACTGTATCAATGGCGCATGAGGCATCGATGAGGCCGAAGCCCCAATCTGAATTCCAACGGTCTGAAACCGAAGACTCAGAAGCGCTTCCTCGTTGTTCGGATGAATTGCGCAAAATATCCTTCACCTCCTGGGGTGAAAGCGAGGGTTCGGCTTGCAGCATCACTGCTACGATTCCCGAAGCAATCGGGGTGGCCATGCTTGTACCGTCCTTTTCGTCGTATTCATTTGAGGCAAGTGGACGGCCAGGCTGGCCGGGGAATGAAGACCCGGTTTGGGCGGTAGCTGACATAATTCCAGAACCAAACGCGGTGATGTCAGGCTTCAGTTCGTCCCAGTCATCGTCATCATTGTCGCTAAGTCGAGGTCCAGTGTTGGAATAATCCGCAACGTTGTCATTGGTTCGGTTAATTGTTCCACGATCGGTCGCCGCTCCAACTGAAATTGCGTCGTCGGCACTCGCAGGGGATGGCACTCGGTTGGTACCATCATTGCCCATTGCGACGACACAGACAATCGATGCGTTGACCGCATCATTGACCAATCGCGCTTCAGCTCCAGATCCGTTGTCGCCTTGGTCGCCAGGGTTGAGTGGGGACGAGGCGGAGCCGAACGACATCGAAGCAACTTGGATCCCTCTGCTTGAGGCGTTGTTGTTCCAGTCTGTGTTCGCATTGTCGATGATCCATTGAATGCCGTTGAGTGATGCCTGTGAATTTGTACCACCGGTATCGGTGAGGACCTTCACGTCGACCAAGTAGGCACCCGGTGCGGTACCCATGTGAACTCTTGATGAATCACCTGTGCCGACAACTGAACCTGCAACGTGGGTGCCGTGGCCGTTCCCATCGTCTGGGTCTTGAGTGCCATCAGTCGCACCGGCAGAGGATGTCGCATCGTAGCCTGCGACCCATTTTTGGTCATCATAAGAAGTCGGATCTTGGTCGGGTTCATCGTCCTCATCATCGAAGTCGTTGAGGGATTCATGCTCGTTGTCAACCCCTGTATCCAACACAGCAACAACGACGTTTTCGCCGGTGTAACCCCGCTCGTAAGCGGTCTGTGAATACACTTCGGATGGGCGTGCTCTCGATGCTTTGGCTGCAACATCATTCGATGGAATCATGACATTTTGCATTTCAATCACAACCACACCGTACGAAGCATAGATGTCCATCAGCGCACTGATTGGCACCTTGTCCACTGCAACCGAGTCGATGTCTTTGAGCACTTGGAACCAAGCGCCTTCTTCTTCGCCGACCCATCCGTGGGCCATGAGAATAGCACGCAGCGTCTCGATTTGACTGACCTCAGGGGCCCATGCATAGTCGACGACAATCGCTACAGTTTTGCGTCCATCATCACCAATGATAGCCGTAGGAGAAATTGATTCGGCTCCAGCCAAGACGCGCTGCAAACGATCATCCATACCGTTCCAATCGAGGTCGGGACCGTATCCTTGCCACCAGTTCATCGCTTCAGCCGAGGGACGGCCGTCCCGACTAAACTCTCGCAGTGGCCGTTCACACAGCGAATCACCGCACATCAAAGGCGGAAGTCCGTCAACGAGGATCGGTTCGGCAAATAGAGGTTCAATCACGGGATCCTGATCGGCTGGCTGGGTTGCAATTGCACCCAAGTCAGCAACCAAAAACACAGCCACTAACAGCAGCGAAATGAGGGGTGTTTTTCTCGAAGGCTTGTTCATCAAATCCATCCACTCCACCCTTTGGTGTTGGCGCATGCCTTTGAGGGTATCCGTGAATTGTCCCCTCCCCAGCCCCTAAGGGGCTTGGGGAGAATGAGTTCATGGCCACATCAGATGTTCGGGGTGCTTCGAACATTGCAACTTTGGTCCACCTTTGTGTTCCACGACGCCCAAGGCAGATTCACATTCCATGCACGTCGCTCGTTCCGCAATGTGCTCCATCCAAGCCTGTCGAGTTTCAGGTTCATCCGCAGACGCCATCAATTTGGCGAGTGGTTCTCGAATCGAACGTGGCACGTCCATGCCTTTCGAGGTCCAAGGATCTTCTAATTCTGAAAGATCAACCATTGTGGCCTTCATTTGGTTCAATCGCGCACGGATGTCACTCGAGGAAGACGGTCCCCCGTCTTCAACACCAAGCGGATACGGGCCTCCTTTGGCGATCACAGGTACGAGGAAGTATGCTGCTAAGAAACCGCCTAAATGGGCCATGTGGGCAACATCGCTCGCCTGTTGCAAGCCCAGCGTTTGGTAAGCCCGAAAGACTTCGAGGCCGAAGTAAATCAGTGCAATGACGTACACAGGCCACTTTCGAATCAAAATGAGTGGGAAGGCGATTTCGTCCCGAGGCCAACCAGCCAAGTAGGCTCCAAACAGACCAAAGGCGGCACCAGAAGCGCCAAGTGAGGGGGTCGTGGAATTAAAATTCATCAGCCACCAAGACACTGAACCCCCCACCAAACCGACCAGATAGATCAGAGCGAATCGACGAAGACCAAGCCGCTGTTCAAGGGGAACCCCGACCAGTGCAATAACGAGGATGTTTCCAAGAACATGGGTTGCATCAAATGGGTTGTGCAAAAATCCAGCGGTGATGAGCGTGTGCGACCATTCAATCACGCCTGTACGCCCTGGTACGAGCCAAAAATCAGACCACATGTACCACGAGTCACCACTCATGAATCCTTGTCTGATCGCAAACAAGTAAAGCACCTGAACCAAGTAGCCCAAAAGCAGGCCAACAGTGAGCGATAATGCGAGCGAAGATTTGTGACGAAACGCTACGCTAATCGGCCAAAGTAAAGCAGAAGCCCACAGCAAAAGTAGGGCCCATTCACCCGTACCAAATGCATCGATTCCAGTGGCCACAGCATGACCATAGCGGACGAACTTTTGAGTGCATTGGCGGAGCATAGGAGGGGGAGCATTCATGGCAGCAGCCACAGTGGCATTTCCATGGCAGAACCCCTTCTGGAGATTGAAGGCGTTGAAGTCAGACGAGGCATGGGGACCGTCCTTTCTGATTTTACTCTCGCTTTACATCCTGGAGAAATTATTGTCCTTCATGGCCTCAATGGTTCAGGAAAATCAACGGTAATCGAGACGGCTGCGAGGCTTTTACCATTGGAGCGAGGGCATGTGAACCATCACGGCTCGTTGACCATCCACGCTGATGGGCGACGAATGAACCCAGCTCATCCCTTTGGACTCACGCTACAGAGCAACGGGATGATTGGCAGCGAAACTGTAGAACATCACTTGACCATGGTCGCGCAGCTTTCAGGCGCGAACATTGACCTCAATCCGTTGCTGGAACCCTACGGACTTCAGCATCGATTAAGCGACCGAATGTGTCACCTTTCTGGAGGGCAAGCAAGGAAGGTGGCCGTTCTTGCTGGATTGATCCCCGCAATGGTTGCCACAACCCCCGTAATCACGTTGCTTGATGAGCCAGATTCTGGCTTGGATGAAACGGCCATTGAGGCATTAAAAGGGCACATTCAATCCCTCGCAGGTTTTGGACATGGATTTGTCATCGCAACACATAATTCTGAACTCATGCAAATTGCAACTCATTTGCATGATCTGAAGCAAAAAATCACACAAAAAACCACACCTTCTACAGGCTGGCAACCTCTGGGCACCAAGGCTGAGCATTCGTTCACTAGAATGCGTGCTGGTCACAGATACAGCCGATCTACACGATCTGGTTTTGCTCGCAATGGACTTGCTGCGCTGCTGGTTCTCGGTTGCGTTCTTGCTCTTGGCGACCCACTACAACTCCCCAAAGGGCTCTGGTTGACAGGGGGGATTTTGGCCCCTGCTTTTGCAGCGGGGTTAAGCGGCGACCCGACAACACACCTCTTGCGAGAGAACAGAGCGTATGACTGGTGGAGGGCGCAAGGCCAAACGACCCCATCGGCCACAGGACTTGGTGCGTTGGTCGGCCTTGTCAGCACCATGGTCTCATGCTCGATATTCATCGGAACTTTGGATCCTGTTTTGCTGTTCATCGGATCGTTCATCGGGGAATCAACCATGCTTGGCGTACGGATGCTTCACACCTCCACTCAACGATTAGCACGTCCCCAAGCCGTGTTCATTAGGCTCCTCATGCCAGTTTTTATCCTACCATGGGCGCTGATTGTAAGTTGGGCTTCTGGGCTATGAGCACACCCAAGTTCAAGAAGGGGAACTGAGAGGTCAGCACCATGGCAGCCCGAAGTGCAGAAGCTCTCCTCGGCTTCGGTTTCATTGGCATCATGGCCACGCTCTATCTTGGGTTCCAATGGGCACCAAGCGTTTCCATTGATGCCTTCGAATCACCCGCTGCACAGCGGATTTTCTACTGGCATGTCCCAGCCGCATGGGCCGCCTTCATTGCCTTCGGCGTGTTGTTTTTAGGTTCTCTAATGTGGTTTTTCAAGCGAAGCCCGTTGGGATGGCGCCTGCATGTTGCTGGTGCTGAAGCAGGCTTGGCCTGCGGCCTCATCACGGTGTGGTCGGGCTGTGTGTGGGGGGCTGCAGAATGGGGCACTCCATGGGATTGGACCGATGTACGACTCAACACGTTTGGCTTGCTCACCTTGCTCGCACTCTTTTTGGTTCTAGGTCGGCAATCACAACCTGATGGGATTGAAACTCGTGATACATTTTCCACCTTTGGACTGTACGGATTCGTCTTGGTCCCGCTGACATATATCGCAACGAGGATTTGGGAAATCCGTCATCCGGGCCCGGTCATTGGTTCGGGCGATGGAAGTGGATCGCTTTCGGGAGACATGGCCTTGGTGCTTCTCCTTGGAGCGATTTCGTTTACAGTCTTCATCTCAGGTCACATCTTGATGTCGATGCGCATCACTGGTCTCGAACAGCGCCTTGAGCAGGTGCAACACCAAATCGATGGAGGAAAATGAAATGGATGGAATGAACTACTTGACCGTGGCCTATTTGGGCATGATTGTTGGCATCGCAGTGTGGACTTGGACAGTTGTTACCCGTTCAAAATCCATTGAGGCACGGCTCGAGGCTGTCGAAGCGAGCGTGGGCGTTTCTGCTTCGGAGGCTGATTCAGTCGCCAAAGAAGTGGATGCGTAAGGCTCTGCGCAAGCCACAGGTTCAAAGCGAGAACCACAAGCGTCAGCATGAGGCAATCGTATGGCAGGCAACCTTGGAGGCGAATTTTGTCTTGTCTGTGGTGCAGATCCTCCGCTGTATGGGGAACGAATGTGTGAACCCTGCGTCCGGAAACGCGTCAAATTAGTCAAAGTCCCCGAAAACATACCTTGGGTCCGATGTGCACGGTGCGGCATTGTTGAAATTCAAGGGAAATGGGTCCAAATTTCCGAAGAGGAAATTTGGGATGAATTGATTCAACGCCATGTCCAATTCCACAAGGATGCGGAAGACATCGGATTGGCACTTGAAACCCGAACAGTTTCAGACCGCCATACCCTCTTGCACCTTCAAGTCGAAGGCGTGATTGAAGATTTACTGTTCAAAGAAGAGCACACCATGCGAGCACGTATGGCCAACGGCGTCTGCCTCACATGCACCCGCCGTGCAGGGAATTACTTCGAGGCAACGGTCCAATTGCGTTCGACTGGCCGGCGGCTAAGTGAAGAAGAATTCACTGCATTACGAGCAACACTCGACAAGGTGTTGGAGGAACTCGCCGATGATCCAATGTTTTTCATTACTTCAGAAGGACCGGTCACAGGCGGTTATGACATTGTGCTTGGAAGCAAGGGCCTCGCCCGAACATGGGGCAGGCACTTGGTCACTGAATATGGAGGTCAAGTGGCAGAATCCAATACGACAGTCGGCCGAAAGGATGGAATCGACGTCACAAGACTCACCTTATTGTACAGAAAACCCGGTTACGACATCGGTGATGTGCTAAGGTGGAGGGACCATTTTTGGCGCCCAGCCACTTGGACAAAAGAAGGTGCCATCATGAGCCGAATCGATCGACAGGAGCGAACTGGCGCAAGTTGGCGCGATTTGGAATCGGCCAACGTTGTTGCTCAAATGAAGGACCACATGATGGTTGAATTGATCACTCAAGACGATTCAGTTGGTGAATTCTTGGACCCAACCACATGGCAGATGACTTCGATACGGTTGCCATGGGATCATGTCAAAACCCGGCCTCTCAGGGCTACAAAAATCGAGGGGGAATGGCTTGCACTGCACCACCTTGGTTGCGACGAGGAAGGAGGGAAGCAGTCATGATTCCCGAAGAAACCACCAGCCTGGTTGACCTTGCTTTAGCACTTGATAACGAGGGGATGATTGGATTGACTCAGGCCTTTGTTGAGGATCTGCGCAAGGGGTTCAATCACGTCACGCTTGAACAGTTTGAATGGCTTGAATCCCTTTGTCGTAAACGATGGGCTGGCGTCCTATGCCTCGGCATGGGAGGCTCCGGCGTAGGAGGGGAATTCCTTTCAGGTCTAGCACAATTCCAAGGAAAAATGCCCGTTCATGTTCAACGAGATTACGCTGCACCTGCTTGGTGGACGCCAGCTTGGCTTGTGCTTGCAACATCACACAGTGGCAACACAGAAGAGACCCTTGAAGCGACCGAAACCGTTCTCAAGGCAGGAGCAACAGTGGTGGTCGTTTCAACAGGCGGTGTTCTCGCTGGCCTTCCCGAACTCTATCCCAACTGCCACCTCATCCCATCGGTTGGTGGTCAGCCACCTCGAAGTGCATTTGGACACCTGTTCAGCAGACAAGTTGCCCTCTTGCGTCACCTAGGCGTGCTCCCAACTCCACCCGAAGGCGCTGATGAAGTGATGCTTCAGCGGCTCCAAACCGCCATGAAAGGCTTTGACATCCTCGAAGACCCAGAAGGCGATATTGTTCAACTTGCCATGTGCATGGTGGACCGCCCAATTGCCCTCATTGGCCCGACAGAACTGACTCCGGTCCTCAACCGATTCAAGAACCAATTGAATGAAAATGCTGCGAGATTCGCCCGGGTTGGAATCGTCCCGGAGATGAACCACAATGAAAGTGTAGCTTGGGGAGGCATTGGTGAAGATCGAGATTCATCTGGGATTGAACACGTTGTTCTGTTGCTCACCTGGAAAGGAATGCATCAGCGCGTTCAACAGAGAATGGATTGGATGATTGCCCATGCGGCAACAGATTATGCTTGGAAAATCGAAGGGGAGGGCAATACTTTGCTTGAATCGATGCTCCACCTCTGCATCTTAACAGACTGGATCTCGTTGGCCCTCTCATTCTTACACGGCAAAGATCCAGCATCAATCGGGCCAATTTCTGCACTCAAGGCACACCTTGATTCAGTCGACTGATCAGTACAGCGCACCAAGCACCAAGCGAGGGTCCGGGTAGTCGATCAGAGCCTGTTCACGGTCTGCTCGAGCCACGACTCCCGGCAAATCGGGGACGACCGGTTCAACCAATGAAAGTTGGAAATGGACGTGCGGCTCCCACCCTCCATTTTCGTGCTTTTTTCCCATCGTGGCGATGCGACCACCGCTTTGGACGCGTTGGCCAGGTGCAAGACCGTCAAGACTCTCTGTCGAAAGATGACCGTAAAGAGCCCACACTTTGCGCTTAGGATTGGCATTCAACGGCGCTGGGGGCCACGAAAGATCGTATTCAACAACGATGGTTGGTCCGTACGAACCATCTTCAGAATTGATGCCGAATGAGTGAATGGTCCCCTCGGCAAAAGAATGGACCGGTGTACCTGCTGGCCCGCCAAGATCAATACCGACGTGGAGATCTCGTTCACCGCCAAACAATGGCGTGGTGTACATGCCTGGCCGAACTTCGTCGTAGCGGCCGATTTGGTAAGTGAATGGGCAATCCCAATCTGCTGAAGGACCTCGTGTGAAATTGTAAACCCAGTACGGTTCATCCAAAATGACAACTGGGGCGAATTCCTCCGGCTCTGTGCCCATGTACCTGGTATTGAGGCGTTTCATTTGATTGTTGGCCGAAGAATCAAAGCCTGAACCTTGATGCTCACCCATGCTCATCACCGTGCTGCTCTTGTTGGCGGTCACGGCACTTCCCGGTTACGCCCTGAGTAGGGTTTTGGATGGGAGTGCAGATCGAATTCGTAGAGCAATGCTCACTCCTTCTCTAGGGCTTTTGCTTGTCTACGGATTCAGCGGAATACTGTTGTATTCAGATTTGTGGACTTGGGGTTTGATGAGTGCGGGGCTGTTGTTGCTCAACACCGCAGCATTAGCCCATATTCAACGCAGGGTTGATGAAAAAAGAAAACTCACTCCATGGCAGGCATTGGAAGCCGCCATGCATGGTGAAGTGATTTCAAAGGAAGAAACAACATTGAGCGAAGAGGTGACTGCGCAACGGTGGTTCCAGTCGAACCGGCAGCCCTGGATGTTTGGAATCGGCCTTGTAGCGGCACTAAGTTGCTTGACGCTGCCCTTTTTGCAAGATCTGCCCTTTGGTGTTGATTGGATTGGATTTTCGATGTTGAGTGGGCAGATACAAAGCACGGGAGGCATGGCATTACCCGGTACCAATGAAGGGTTTTGGACCTACCCCCCAGCGTTTCCATCGCTTGCTGCGTGGCTGCAAATCACCCTTGGGTTGTCATCCGGACAAGCCGTGTTCCATCTTGGCCACTACAGCCTTTTTGCCCTCATTCTGGGCATCGGGGGGGCGATGGATCGTCAGGGCGCTGGAGCGCATGGGATGCTCGCAATGGCTTTTGGAGCCGGATTATTTGCCAAAACATTTGATTCGGGATACCCAACCGTCGCCAGCCAACTTGGACTAGTTGTGGGTCTTCTGGTCTTGCTACGACCGTCTGCAACCAGAGCAAAGCACCACACCCGAGGCTTCGTGTTAGCTTTCCTTTGCGTTGCGTTGATTCATCCTACAGGAGCAATCTACCTTGGGATGCTGATGGCAGCCCATCTTCTCATCGGGCTTCGGCTGAATGAAAAGTACAGCGCAAACGTTCAGAAAATATTGATCACAAGTGCAACTTTGCTCACCGGGGCTGCAGCGATTGCCTTGCTCATTCTGGCCCCGCGAATGCTTGACGCCGCAGTGTTTGCAGAATATGGTTGGCAGGGTGGACGCCCATTAATCACCTACAATTTGCTGCTTCTGACAGGCGGGTTACTCGCCTCGTGGCGACTGCGTGGAACGGTCGAAGGGATGCTCCTGAGCACTTGGTTTGCAGGATTATGGTTGTTGAGTGGCATCCACCTCATCGAGGGGTTAGAACAAATCCCGATCCTCTCCCTGCTTTCCTATGTGCTGTATTCAATGGGCTTGCATGCCTTCCATATACCGTTGGCCGCATTGCTTGGCCTGTTGTGGAGCGATGCCACGAATTTGACTGCCGTTGATCAAAAAAGAGGCTTCATGGGCATTGGATGGGACCCTCACCTTCCCCACAAAATTTCAACAGGACTCATGGCAAGCGTCATTCTTGGAATCATCATCGGTAATTTGCTGTTAATCCAAGTGAGTGAGCATGATGAATTGCGACCCATTGGACAGGGTGATATCGATCTCATGGAAGCGATTGAAGGGTTGCCAGACGGGAGCATTGTGTTCTCCGAAAACGCTCAATGGGGCTATGTTTTGGATGCCCCAACCCACATCCAATTTACGAGTTTACCAACCCTTGGCTTGGTCCAACTTGAATCCACGATTCAACCGGAAGCCACCTCTGCAGTGTTTGGTGATCACCACGAGGCGATCAAGGCCCTCAACATCACTCATGCTGTGTCTTCCCCGCTCGGCACCGTCGGTTGGTATCTTGCTCGCTCATCGCATTGGTCGATGCTTGTCGAACATCACGGCAGTGCGCTTTGGGCCTTCGATGCGTCTGGTCAAAGTGAGGTGCATCAGTTTTCTTCCTTCGACGAAGATTCGTGCAAGAAGGGGTGCATCACGAGAATAGACCCGTGGGCAGACCATCGATTCAGGGATCCGTTCGAACTCGGCAACGCTCGGCCTTTTCTCATTGAATCAGTTGACGCATCACTTTCATTTAAGTTCCAAGAACAAACAATGCATGCTGGCCGGTTATGCATGGTGTTTGAAGCGGTTGGTAACCTCAAAGGGCTTACAATCACGCTTGACCAGCACAATGAAACTTTCAACGACCTCAATTCAGGCTGGCATTCTGCCTGCATTGAAGACGTAAACTTGAGCGAAGGAACACAAACACTCGATTTTGTTTGGGATGCCGACAGTTCTTCAAACCGGCGTTGGATCAATCCAATCGGGTTCTCCGGCCGCGGTGACGCCCTGCTTGACCGCACCGGGCTGCGCATGCATTGGCTGGAATTCAGGGTCTAAACGGGGTTTTGAGCGAAGCGATGAAAACATCAAAGCGATTCCTCATAGCATGAAGAGCGTCACGGTGCTCCTTCCCACCTTGGACGAGGCCGAGGGAATCGCAGAGGTGGTCCCGAGGATTCCCATCGAACAACTCCGTGCCTCGGGATGGATGGTTTCCATTCTTGTTGTCGATGGTGGAAGCGACGATGGTACCATCGAAATCGCAAAACAACTCAACTGTAAGACGATGCGTCAACATGGGAGAGGGAAAGGAGTGGCTATGCGCCAGGGATTCTCGGCGTTCTTACGAAGCGGCGATGATGCATTGGTGATGTTGGATGCCGATGGAACCTATCATCCAGAGGAAATGATTCGCATGTTGAAGGCTTTAGAAAAAGCAGATGTGGCGGTAGGAGACCGGCTAAAAGGTGCGATGGACCCCGATGCGATGACCCGTGTCAATTACTTTGGAAACCACTTGTTAACATGGTGTGCTGTCGCCCTTTACGGCGTGCCCATGCCTGATTTATGTTCTGGATATTGGGCGTTCACCCGACGCTCGATCAAGACGTTAAAATTGAATTCAATGCGCTTTGAAATCGAAGCTGAGATGTACACATCATGCGTTTTGGAACACCTTGAAATTACTCATATCCCCATTCGATATTCCAAACGCTTGGGGGAAGCAAAACTCGGTTCGGTGAAGGACGGTTGGAACATTTTGAGAAAATTGCTTGTGCGTAGAATTTTCAAAACTCCGCCCCATTCTGTTGAAGGGGAAGGGAACTTGAGCATCGAACAATGAACAAGCCTCAAAACAGGCAAGAAGGAGGCTAAGGCATGGGACGCCATCACACCGCAGTCCTAGGTGCGTCGGGATTGGTTGCTCAACGCATGCAACAGCGTCTTGCGAACCATCCATGGTTCCGCCTCAGTGCGGTGGTCGGGAGCAAACGCACAGCAGGTGCTATGCTTGACTCAATTCCATGGGGCCTTGAACAGGACAGGCCACAATTACCTCACCTCAAGGTCCTTGATGCAGAAGATGACAACCTCATTGCCCACCTCAAGGAAAAAGGCATCACTGTTGCTTTTTCTTGTGTACCTGCGGAGGTTGCAGACCCGCTCGAGCGAAACCTTGCCTTGGCAGGCATTGCCGTATTTTCTAATTCAAGCGCTTTTCGAAGGTTCGATGGTGTTCCGTTGGTGATTTCAGACATCAATCCTGAACATCTAGCCGATTTTGGAAGCGATGGTTACGGGTTAGCGTGCGCAACAAATTGCACACTGATCCCACTTGCCGTACCAACAGCTGCACTCCATCATGCCTTTTCCATAACCAATGTACGGATGAGGAGCGAACAAGCGCTGTCAGGTGCAGGCTACGGCTTACTTCAAAGTCAATCTGCACAGGATGGCGACCACCCAAGCGAAATCCCTGGTGAAGCGGAGAAGACAACTGCTGAACTGCTTCACGTGCTGTCAGCGAGTTTCGAAGTTGAGGTGGAATGCCGCCGTGTGACCAGAATGAATGGTCATCAAATCTTCGCTCAAGTGACTTTTGCTGAACCAGTGACCCTCAGCGAAGTGAACGCAGCCTTGGACGCTCACAATTTTACTCAAGCCCTCCTAGACTGCCCAAGTGCGCCACTGCGCTCTATGCAGCGGGTGGCAAGCATCGACCCAGAGGCGCACCTTTGGGGAAATGGAGAACACTTCATTTCAGACCCAGACCCAACTCATGATTTGAAAGCTGGAATGAGTGTGGTGATTGGCCCGGTTCGCATGGTGGATTCGACAACCGTTGAATTTTCAGCTTATTCACACAACACAATCCGTGGCGCTGCAGGCGGCACCATGTTGTTAGCAGAGCAGGCCTACATCGAACAAAGGCTCCCGAAACAGCAGTAGGCATAAATGCGTTCATCACCCCCACGGAATTGGTGCGAGCATGGGTATTACCGCAATGATTCCGGACATGACCCTTGGTCAACTCAAGAATGAGGCAGATGCACGCTGGGGTGAAATCTGGGACCCTGCCTCAAGCCGCATGACCGTGATGCTCATGTGCCCTCGTAAAGAACGAAAGTTACTCGAATTGCACGGTGATATGATCGAACATGGACAGCCCGTCCTAACCGTCTTCCACCGCCCTCGTGCAGGGGCTCATTTGCTCGAAGATCAAGGCTTTGACCCACGAAGTGCTTCGTTTCAATTCGTCGACTTAGCAACCCCTGACATGGGCCCTTGGATGCAGCACCTCGTCACCAATGAAGGATGGCTCCGCAGTTCTGTTGAGGTGACTGCTCTGCCTTATTCCGTGGACAATCCAGCACAACGTGGTTTTGAGACTCAGCGCATCATGTGCTTTCGACACCCATCCCTCGATGCTCTTGGACGCTACTACCTCCCCTTCCCGCCTCAAAGCATTCCAGGGAAGTGTTTCGTAAGCCTGCCAAGGCGGCAAGCGGCAGAATTGGCCCGTCAGCAGGCAGAAGTGCTCGGAGTTGGCCGTTTGGAGAAAAAGCAAACCATCACTCAAGCCACGGCTGAAGAGATGCCAACACCTGCACCTGCGAAAGGAGAAAGCATGGACGCCATGATGGACGCTTTCTCAACCGACCTCATCGCTGGCATAGCCGAGGAGGCTGAACCTCATGTTTCACCAAATGAAGTTGGTGAAGCAAACGTTGAGGATACACCCCTGCCAACAAGTCCCCCTACGCCAGAGCACGTCTTTGTACCGCTTCCATCAGGCAGCGCGCAGGAACCAAGTGCCCCGCTGGTTGTTGAAACACCAGCACCTATTATGAGCCCAGAGGAGAACAAAGAAAATGTACCCATGCCGGTGATTGAAGAGGAACCTGGAGAGCAAATGTCGGATATTGAAATCGAATTCAGAGAACTCGTCAACGGCTTATTGGCGGCTGGCGTTGAACCCAATGAAATGATGGATGATCCTCGTTGGGAAGAAATCAACGAACGCGCAACTGCAGTCGGGTTCGAAACATGGCCCGTCTTCCTTCAGTTGGCGACGATGGAATGACAAGATTCAATACCGCTCGACCTGACACCACATTGGAGGCACCACCATGGGATTCTGTATCAACTGCGGACAACAGCACCAAGACGGCATTCGCTTCTGCAGGTTTTGTGGAAATCAGCAACCTGGCGAACAACTTCTTCTTCGCCTTCGCCAAGAAGCAGAACAAATTCATTACATGCGTTTGCAAATGCAAGCAGCTCAACAGCAATACGCAGCAAACAACCAATTCCAACAACAACCGCCACGCTGGTGAGTTGAATGCGGCCGAAGCATTTGGCTATTGAATTGTCAAAGCTCAAGCCTCACCCTTGTCTTCGAGTCGAACTTGAGCAATACGCTACAGAGGGCGACCTTGCTGCTTACTGGATGCTCGGTGTAGACCAAGTCGACGATGTACAGGGCAAGCACATTGTCGACCTAGCTGCTGGCAACGGAATTCTCGGCCTTGCAACCCTTTTGCTTGGGGCTGAACATGTGACCCTAATCGAAGGCGATTCATCCGCACACGCCATCGCAGAGGCCAACGCCTCGAAGATTGACAAACGAGTCGCTGGTTCGGCGACAACGGTCCATGCGATGATTGGACCTGAACAAATTGAAATCGAACAACCAATCGATTTGGTGATCATGAACCCGCCTTGGGGCGTACAAAGCGCAAAGGCAGATCGCCCACTGCTTGAATTCGCCTTCTCGTTAGGTGCAACAGCCGTTCATGTGCTTCATAGTGCCAAAGCACGTCATTTGATTGCAATGGCGAAGGAACACGGTTATGACGGTGAGGTGATGTTAGAAACAGAATTCAGATTACCACCCACCTATGCCCATCACAGCAAAGGCAAGGCAACAACTCCAATTCGATGCTGGCGATTCCACCGACCCGGTGATGCCAAATTAATCGAAGACGAAAATGAACAGGCCTGAACCCTCGTATGAGGGGTTGAAAAGGGGACGGCCCACCCCTTCAACCACGCGAAACAGCATGCGACCTACCTCAGGCCATGTTTGCAAAGGAATGAATCACATGACGCCGAGCCTCGTCACCCCAGGAATGAATGTATCAAGCACCGCAGAATGCGAGGCTGGAGAAGGAACAATTGAAGTCGATGGCCGCATTGTAGCCACTGCAATTGGTGCGTTTTCCATCAACGATGGCATCGGTACCGTCACGGCTGCAAAGGCCGTAGTCACTCCTGAAATTGGCGACACCGTGCTTTGTGAAATTGTTAAACTCAACGAAAAGAACGGAGAGGCACAGGTCATCTGCATCGAAGGGAAGCCCGGAAGTGTGCTGCCCGAGTACCTCTACGGTCAATTCCATGTCACGAACATTGTGGATCGCTACATGCATCAAACTGCAGACGCAGTCCGACGTCGTGATGTGTGCAGAGCCGAAGTGAAAGAAACCTCACCAGTGCTCCGAATTTCCTTCAGAGACCGAGATGACTGCGGTGTGCTCCATGCCATTTGCCCACCATGTGGAGACACCTTGCTTCCACACCTCGATGGTGATTGGAACGTTCAATGCCCCTCATGTGGATTCCAATCCTACCGTGCCCTTGCGGACAACTACGGTGCTGGATGGGCTGATCTCGAACAAGGCGCAAGCACCCTCAACAACGCTGGAAAGCGCTGGGGCGCTGCCGCTGAAGCCATGTTTGGCAAAGGACCAGCAGGTCGAGCTACATTCATTGCAGCTGATGTTCGCGAAGATGGCCGAGAACGAACCTACTTCCGATTCGAAGGCGAAGGCGGCGGCAAAGGTCGACGCCCACGCAACGCACCTGGTTGCCGATTGTTTGTTGGAGGGCTACCCCGGGAAGTCGGCACTGAAGAACTCAGAGCGCTCTTTGCTGAGCACGGCGACATGACGGATTGCATTGTCCTCACCGATGACAACGGCGTAAACCGTGGCTTCGGATTCGTCACCTACAGCGAAAAAGCACACGCTGATGCTGCAATTGCCAAGTTGGACAAGCACAAGATCAACGGGCGCCGCATCGGTGTTCGTGATGCAGACAGCGATGATAAGAAGGGCAAGCGCGAGAAGCGAAAGGACCCTGAAGGTCTCAAACTCTATGTTGGCAACCTCCCGTTCAAAGCCACTGAAGACCAACTCAAGGCACTGTTCGAGGGCGTTGCGACCATCACTGAACTCGTAATGGCAACCGATAACGCTGGAAAGCCCAAAGGATTCGCCTTCGCTTTCGTGAAGGAAATGGATCAAGGCGAAGCAATTGTTGCAAAGCTCAACGGCACTGAACTGCTCGGTCGAAAGATCAAGGTCGATGTCTCACAAGGTGGCAAGAAAGGCGGAAAGGGCGGAAAACCTGGCCAATCCGGTGGTAAAACCAACCGTGAACTTCAAGCCATGCGCGAAGAGGAAGAAGACAGCAAGAAGCGCCGACCTCGCCGCCGCCCCAAGAAGGATTGAAGACCACTTAGCGTGGGTTGGTCACTATGGCCGAGTTGCATGAACCCGCTTGGCTCGTCATTGATGGCTATGAAGATGAGCCTGCAGCCTTTGGCGTTCCGCCCTATGTCGGTTTTCACATTCGTTACCTCTGTGGAGTGCTGGAGCGAGAAAACATCGCCTATGAGTACACGACCATCGACGCTTGGCGGATGTACATTCGTGAGCATGGGGAAGAAGCTGCGCACCAGCGCCTAGCGAGGGCTGCTGGACTTGCATGCATTGCAGGGGCGGTTGTACCAGGCCGCTACCTCCGGGGTACACCCATTTCCCTCAAAGAAACCCGTGAAATCATCCGAAACCTTCCATCAGCAACACCTGCTTTGTTCGGTGGTTGGGCGATTCGTGGATGGAAGCAGCAAGGTTGGTCTCCGCTTCGAGCGAATCTGTTCTTGGCGCTTCAAGACACAGATGCAACGCTTCATGCTTACCTTCACACCGGGGCGTGGTCACACCAGCGCCGCACTGCTGAACAATGGACAGAGTGGGCACAGGCTGGAGCTTCAAGCAAAGCGGTCACCGAACATCCAGATCTTGGAAGCGAGCAGAAGCCAGGACCGCTCACATATGAAGTGGAGGTGTACCAGGGGTGCGTACGTTACAAGCGAGGGTGCAAATTTTGCATTGAACCCAAAAAGGGAATTCCCATTTGGCGAACGCCAGAGGACATCATCAAAGAAGTGCGCCTTGCTCATGATGCTGGCGTCCACCATGTGCGCCTTGGAGGCATGACAGACACTTACACCTACATGGCAGATGGAGTTCGAGAACTCGAATATCCAGTGCCAAATCCAGAACCCATTGCACGCCTATTGCATGGCTTACGCGATGATGAACGCTTGGGTGTGCTTCATACAGACAACGGTAACCCCTCAATCATTGCAGAGCATCTCGAACCGTCTGAGGAAATCACCAAGACTCTTGTTGAAACGCTTTCTGACGGTGCTGTGCTTTCATTTGGTCTTGAGTCAGCCGACCCGAGTGTACACGAAGCAAACTGGCTCAATTGCGATCCAGACCAACTCAAATCAGCGATTCGCCTAATCAACAAGCATGGGCGTGTTCGAGGGGAGCGTGGCCTGCCGAAGTTACTGCCTGGCCTGAACTTCATCGCAGGCCTAAACGGAGAATCAAAAGAAACCTACCAAATGAACCTCGATCTGCTCCATGACATTCGCCGAGAAGGTTTACTTTTGCGCCGAATCAACATTCGACAGGTCGAAGGTGAAGGTTTCCAAGACATCCCTCCCGAACAGTTTAGTTCCTTCAAAACCAATGTACGAGACACCATAGACGGCCCCCTGCTGAAGGAATTATTCCCCTTGGGTACAATCCTATCCGATGTGCATTGGGAGGCACATGACGGACGAACAAGGCTTCCAGCACATCTTGGCGAAGCGCACACTGCGGAGTCAACCCGAGGAAAAGCAGGCATCACGTTCGGCCGTCAAATCGGCGCTTATCCAATCTTGATAGGAGTCGAATACCACATTCCTTTGGAAACTCAATCGAACATTGTGATCACAGGTCATGGTGCACGTTCGATTACAGGCGTGGAAACCAACCTCAATCATGAACTTATAACGCAGAAGCACCTCGAATCCATACCTGGAATCGGGGAAAAAACGGCGTGGAAGCTGATCAGCCAACGTGCCAAGCAAAAACGCAAGACTCGCGATGAGCCGGCCTACGAAGATGCAGAGGCATGGTTCAAGGCTACGTCCATCGATTGGAGCGAAAAATACTCGGTTTTTTTCACCCCGTGAGAAGGGTCAATCCGCAGTAAATTATGTTCGATTCATTATGCAGGAACCCCACTGCACAGCGTTTCTCCCAACATACCATTGGAAGGCGATGAGCTGATTTGCACATTTACCACCTTTGACCCTGATAACGATGCTCTGACGACGAGGATGACATGGGGGGTCAACGGCGTGGTTGTTGCAGAAAACATCGCAAACATCACCACCGCGATCCTACCAAACGATGTAACCATCATCGCCGAAGATGAGACGGTACCTTTCGTTGGCATGATTGGAACCGTTGCTGCACTTGGTGCAGGTCTTCTCGTTGCCATTCGACGTGAAAGCGAAGAATAGAATCATGTGATGGCGCTCCTAGGAGGCGCCATGAGCACTGTCGAACAGTTGAAGCAAGCCGCACTTCGGCTTTCCTCACTGTGTGATGCATCGATTGATGATATCGAAGCCAAATCGGACGTGTTCCACGCTACCAATCCATTGGATTACGCCTGGGAACACCATGTCCAATTCCTCGAAAAGTGGGGTGGACTTGGAGCCACAACATTGCTGCTTGGCATGAACCCCGGCCCGTGGGGCATGGCACAAACTGGCGTACCCTTTGGCGCCACAGGGGTCGCTCGAGACTTCTTAGAAATTGAAGCTCGAAGCCTTGCAACGCCGGCGAACGCTCACCCAAAACGCCCGATAGAAGGCATGACGCTTGAACGGCAAGAGGTTTCAGGCACTCGGATTTGGAACTTGATGGAACAACATTACGGGTCGGCTACAGCAACCTTCGAACAGGTATTTTTTGTCAACCACTGTCCGCTCCTGTTGCTTGGAGAGCGAGGACAAAACATCACACCAAACAATGTACCAGCGGCCATAATGGCCCCTGTTCTCGAAGCGTGTGATGATCATCTACGAGAAGTGGTGGATATCATGGGTATCACGCACATCATTGGGATCGGGAAATACGCCGAACAACGGGCGAGAAAGGCATTTAACGCCACAAAAAATGGAGTTGGTACGGGTCTTGATGGACGAACAATCACCATAGATACATGCTGGCATCCAAGCCCTGCTAGCCCGCTGGCGAACAAAAACAAGGGAGCTGATTGGCGTGCGAACGTCATTGCTTGTCTTGACCGAAACGGGAATTAGCCTCTCATGCAAAAACGGCGAACCCTTCAAGTGCTTAATGCAACACTTACTGTTCATGGCAGAACTGCAAATGGCTTGGGAACGACAACCGGACGACCGACAATGGAAGCAGCCAGAAGGCGACGATCCACGAACATTGTACCAAATGTTGATGACCAGCGTCAAGCGATTTGGCTCGAACCAATGCTTTGGTTACATCCCAGAAAAGGGCATGCCACGCACTCATTTGACCTATGATGAGTTTGGAAGTTTGTCGACTGCTGTCGGACAACGCCTCGCAGATTTGGGTGTTTCAACTGGAGACCGTGTCGCCATGATTCTTGACAACAGCGTCGAATGGGCAGCAATCTCCTACGGCACAAACGCCATTGGCGCAGCATACACCGCTATGTACACACATCAGCATGGTGCAGAATGGGCCTACATCCTGAATGATTCCACTCCAACCCTTCTCGCAGTGGCAAACACCGGCGTGCTCGACAAACTCGTTGAACACCTTCCATCTGAAGCAAGCGGTTGGCCAAAGGCTGGAATCTTGTTGATGGGTGAAGAACCCGCAAATGAAGTACCACCAGAAGGCATCCCTGTTCACAACTGGACTGATTTCGTTGCTGCTGGCCGCGCATCTGAGAACACATTCGAAATTGCAGACGATCCGTTTGCACTCAATACCCTCATCTACACATCGGGAACCACCGGCAACCCCAAAGGCGTCATGTTGAGCAATTGGAACACACTCTCGAACATCCTTTGTGTCCAATCAGCGTTCAAGGTCTATGTCGGCGATAAAAACGCCGCCTTCCTTCCTTGGGCTCACTCGTTTGGAAGCACCTTTGACCTGCACTGGATGATCCGCTGTGGCGTCCACATCAACTTGATTTCAGACTTGACTCGCATCGCTGACGAATGCATCGAGATTAAGCCTGCAGTTCTCCTCGCAGTCCCCCGAGTTTGGAACAAGTTCTACGATCGAGTGAACAGTCAATTTGCTTCATCACCTGTCAAGCGATTCCTTTCCGGGAAGGCACGCAAGCACGCTTCAAAGCGCATTGCCAAGGCTGGCGTTGAGTGTGACGCAGTCCCTCCTAAGGGCGCTCTGGACAAGTTCTATGACAAGGTCATTTGGTCTAAGGTCCGTGCTCGATTTGGTGGAAACATTCGATTCTGTATGTCTGGTGCTGCCGCCCTTTCACCTGACGTTGCTGAATTCATCCAGATGGTCGGGTTCAGTTGCTATGAGGGCTACGGACTCACTGAAACCTCCCCGCTCGTGGCCGCCAACGGCTGGGCCGGGCCAGGCACGTCGAAACTCCGATGCGTCGGCCGTGTTGCTAACGGTGTGAAGGTGACCATCGATACCGATGCATGGGACGATCCTGAGCGACCTGAGGAAGGCGAAATTATTGTTCACGGTCCGAACGTGATGATGGGGTACTGGAACAACGAAGAAGCCACAAATGAAGTGATCATTGAACCCGGTGTCTTCAGAACCGGTGACCTCGGCAAACTCAACGGTGACTTCTTGGCCATCACAGGCCGAGTGAAGAGCCAGTTCAAACTTGAGAATGGAAAGTATGTTTCACCGGCACCATTGGAAGAAAACCTCAAGCTCTCACCATTCGTTGAGCAAGCAGTGCTGGATGGACGAAACATGCTTAGAACATACCTCGTGGTTCATCCGAATATGGACAGCCTGAAGCCTGCTTTGAAGGCTGCAGGTGTCGATGTGTCTGGAAGCAACGCCGACATCTGTGCTCGAAAGGAAGTGAACGATTGGTTGCTCGCTGAATTGAAGTCAAACAGCATGAAGGCACCTACGTGGAAGGGCTACGAAGTTGCCGCAACTTTGATCCTCGATCCAGTTGAGTGGACCACCGACAACGACATGCTCACGCCGTCGATGAAGGTCAAACTGCGAAACCTCTTGGCACACCATGAAGAAGCAATCAAAGCAATTTGATGACGGTTTCGTGAACCAACACCGGATTATGATCACGGTTTAGAGCGTGTCACGCTGTTTTTTCGCCATAAAGGTTACATTCGGCGATTAATATATAACCCGCCGCGAAAACTGAGGTTCAATGATTGCTACCGAACAAAACAAAGCCTCCTCGGTCAGCATTGATTTATCCAAACCGAGAAAGGCACCGCCAATCGTGCCGAAAATAGTTCACAAACCATTCGCAATTGCGGCAAGTGTAGGGCTCATCGTTGGTGTGCTCAACACGGTGATCTTGGGGATTCCCCTGCTGATGAGTGTTCCATCTGGCGCAGTGTTAGGGTTGATTGTCTGTGTGGCATCTTCACCAAACATGCGCAGTGAACTCGCCGAGCGAAAAAGAATTGAACACGAATACAAGCGTGCTCTGCTTGAACGAAAAGGAAGAGCCAGCGTCTTTACTCAATTCGATTGAAGATCACTCTTCTTCCCCTGGCGAAAACTTCCACACGCTAAGGGATGCACCTTCAACCACTTCGTATCCGGCGTGAACAATGAATGGCGACTTGCGAAGTGCTTTGTTCAACACATGAGCGCGAAGTTCAATCCCTTCGTGTTCCATTGCTTGGGCAAGAGCACGGGTCGTAGACGGGCCGTTCACACGTAACCAGCCAACGATCCAGTCCGCTTCTTTGAGCGTCCTTTGTCGCTCTGGCGTCCATCGTCTGCGGCCCACAACTCATCATGAACGGTGGTGGTGAATAAACCAGCGCAAGGCCAAATGGATGCGGGTTCGATGCCATGGAGTTTATGAGGGGTGCACTGAGGGCATCAACGGGGAGAACATGGCACGCCAACTCATCAACATCGAAGGAGTCGACCGAAGTTTCGGTCCAGTCGATGTGCTTGTGGACATTAACTTGCTCGTGCAAGACGGTGATCGCATCGGAATCGTGGGCCATAATGGGGCCGGGAAAACAACGCTTCTGAACACGATCAGCGAACAATCCCAAGATGTTGGAGATGTTGACTATGCGCCCGGCATTCGAATTGCATACCTCACCCAGATTCGCGACATTGACTCTGAATCAACCATCGAAGAGGAACTCGGTCGGAAGGGTCGCCAATTCCAAGAGCTGGAAGAAGAGATTGCTGGCATTGAGGCTCAAATGGCTGACCCTGCCTTCTACGACGGGGACTGGGAAGGCGTCATGGAACGCTACAGTGAACTCCAACAAACGCTCGGTGCAAGCGGTGGAGGCAACGTTGCTAGCATTGCCAAAGCAACACTCGCACGCCTCGGCCTCGACAAGCACCCTATGGACATGAAGGTCAGCAAACTTTCAGGCGGAGAGAAGGCAAAACTTGCGCTGGCACGCCAACTTGTTGGCCTTGCAGGCGTTGATGTCATGTTCCTTGACGAGCCGACAAATCACTTGGACATCGAAACGACTGAATGGCTCGAGGCTTTTCTCAAGGATTTCAAAGGGGCCCAACTCATTGTATCTCACGACCGATATTTCCTCGACCAGGTGTGCACACGGATTGTCGAAGTTGACAATCTACGCGCTTGGCCTTGGAAGGGCAATTACAGTCAATTCTTGCGCCAAAAGACCTCCACAGAGGCAGCCCTTGGCGACATGATTCACACCGTTGAAAAGAAAATTGCAGCAACCACTGGCGCCCTAAAACAAATGAAGCGCGCCAACAAGTATGACAAATCGATTTCTGCGAAGCAGAAAATGATCGAGCGAATGCAACAGGAACTCAAGGCACTTCGAGCACGGGTTCCAAAGAAGCGCAAGCCATTGATCCTCAAACTCGAAGCCACCGATAAGGCCAGCATGGATGTGCTGCAACTTGATGGCGCAACGAAGACCTTTGAAGGGCTCAAGCGACCTGTTCTCGACAATCAAGACCTCGAAGTCAGAAAGGGCGACAGAATAGGAATTGTTGGCGGAAACGGACAGGGAAAAACCACCCTCCTCAAGATCATCAACGGGGATGAGAAACTCACCGGTGGAACACGAGACCTTGCACCCGGTGCTGAAATTGGTTATTTTCATCAAGACCACGCCACATTGGATTTCAATCTCAACCCTGTCGAGCAAATTCAAAAGTTGCGTCCAGATTTCCAATATGGCGACATCCGAGCAGCCCTGGGGAGATTCCAATTCTCAGGCGATCAGGTCACGACCAAACTATCCCAACTTTCTGGCGGCGAGCGAGCGCGAGTGGCACTTCTCAAACTGCTGCTGGAAGAAAACAACCTTTTGCTGATGGATGAGCCAACCAACCACTTGGACATGGATTCAAAGGACACCTTAGAAGAAGCCCTCATTGGCTACGAAGGGTCCCTCATCACCGTTTCACACGACCGTTGGTTCCTTGACCAAGTCGTCAATCGAATATGGGAATTGGAAGATGGAATCGTCACCGTGTATTACGGCAATTACACCGATTACATCCGTGCCAAGAAGGGGCTTCCGCCCTTGGCTGAAGATGAAGTGTCTCAAGTTTGAGTCATTTTGCTGACAAGCAAACATTGAAACACTCTTTGTTTGAGTTCAAATGTATGAATGCAGCCCGAATAGCGACGTTAATTTCAGTCATTTTGATTCTGCAAGCAACTTTACCATTGGCTGAACAAAGTGAATTACAGGAACTCAGCCCTTCGAATGTGGCCTCCCAATCCTCATGGGTTTGGGATGTTAATGTCCCCATCGAAAATGGAGCCGTAGCAGTCGATGTCTCACCAATCGGAGGCGCTTATGCAGTGACTGTGACCCATGATGGAACAGGCTCGGTCGGCAATCACAATTGGTCAAATGAGGTACCCGGTGGTAAATTGATTATTCTCGATCATGATGGGTCAATCCTTTCGGACACCACACTCGTTGCCCAACCTGTGATGCAAGCGGTGCACGATGGAGGCATGGTGCTCATTGCCCACACCTCAACAGGTGTCGTGCTCGAATCTGTTGATGAGAACGGAGTGAGCGAACACACAATCGAACTCGCTCCAAGTTCAGGGACTGAATTGACGATTCACGCACTCACCTCGAATCAAGACGACGCTTACTTCACGCTGAGTTGTCCAACTGGAAGTGGCCTCATCGGTTTGGCTGGCCTCGATTGCACCCTAGCAAACGATCGACAACGAATGATCACAATGCAGTGGAATCTACAGACCAACACCACATCCGTTGAATCGACAGTTGAATGGCTTCTCTCTTCAAACCTGCTCGAATACGGTGGAGAAAACGGCGCACTCAACGAAATTATCGGTCCGAATCCAGATTGCAACCAAGCCCTGTACGCAAGCCCTACCACCCTTTACAGTGCTGCGAATTCGCATTGTGGGGATCGAGATCACAACACTGCAGAGGGTGCATTGTCCCTTCTTGGCACAACAGCCTCCTGGTCGAGTGGCTCGATGGAAGTCAGCGCTGCACATGCATTCGGTGCTCGCAACATTGGCACAGGAACGGACACCTTTGATGCTCAATGGTCGGGCATCAAGGATTGTTCAATCGGGGTCTTGGCTGATGCCGAACTCAGTGTCTTTGGCCACCAATCCGCCCTGTTTGTGGAGGGATGGAACACCGGCGGAAACGCCGAGTGTGATTTCGTTTCCTTCAACGCCTCCAGCGGTGCAACAACAACAACCGCGTTCCAAGGCCTCAACGCCAACATGATCGTGCTTGGGAACACTGATTTCTCCTCAGCATTTGCTGTGAAGTCCACTCGTTCCATCTTGTCGATGGCGAGCACGAGCACGCCGGATCTCGGATTTGCTGCTGTGTGTCACACAGGAACACTGTACGGAGATGTGGAAGCTCTTGTCTCAGGTGGTCAAAATGAACAGATTAGCATCCTTGCCTGGCACGATTCAACGGTGAGTAACGTGACTACACACAACGTCAACGCTGGATGCCCACAAGCCATCGCTACCAACTCTGGCAACTTCGCCTTGTTGCAGTACGACGGGGCCTTGCAAACGCTCTCGATCTTCTCTGATGATTACGATGGTGATGGATACGGCAGCACACGCGATGCATTCCCTACCGACGGAAACCAATGGAGCGATATTGACGCTGACGGATTTGGCGATAATGGAGGCTTCTCCACCAGCGATGATTGCCCTTACACACCCGGCACTTCCACCTCAGGAAGGCAGGGTTGCGGCGACATTGACGGTGATGCTTGGGCGGATGATTCTGATGCATTCCCCCACGATTCGACCCAATGGGCGGATGAAGACGGCGATGGATTTGGCGACGAAGCAAACGGAAATTTCGCCGATGACTGCCCTGCTGTATCAGGAACTTCAAGTCGAGACACCTTTGGCTGCCCCGACAATGATTTTGATGGATTCAGCAACGAAGGCGATGCATACCCTACCGACCCAAGCCAATGGGCCGACAGCGACGGGGATGGGTATGGAGACAATCCATCTGGAATCGGTGGTGACAATTGCCCACTTGTTAACGGCAACAGCACAGAAGGTTTGCTAGGATGCCCCGACACGGATGGTGATGGTTACGCTGATTTGGTCGATGATCTACCGGACGAGGTGACACAATGGGGCGATTTAGACGGTGATGGCTACGGTGACAACCCGGTTGGCCTCGATTATGATGAATTCCCATTCGACCCAACCCAATCCTCCGACTTGGATGCAGATGGGTATGGCGACAACCTTGGAGGGACTCGCGGCGATGCGTGCATCACAACCCCCGGCACCTCAACCGAGGACAGGTTCGGATGCATTGACAGCGACGGCGACGGTTGGTCTGATGCTGGAGATGGATTCCCGCAAGATGGCCTCAGGTGGTTGGACACCGACAACGATGGATACGAAGACAGCGTGGATGCCTTCCCTTACGATCCGTCTCAAAACATGGATTCTGATGGTGACGGATTCGGAGACAACTCCTTTGGATCAAACGCTGACCGATTCCCCAATGAAGCCACACAGTGGTACGACATTGATGGGGATGGATACGGCGACAATCCATTTGGTGTCAACTATGATGCTTTCTTGGCAGAACCAAGCCAATGGTACGACAGCGACAACGATGGCTGTGGCGACAACCCAGTTGGACGAAATCCAGACATGTTCCCCAACGATGCCACTCAATGCATCGATGAGGATGGCGATGGCTATGGTGACAACCTCTCAGGATTCAACCCCGACCCATTCCTGTTCGACCGGGACAATGACGGATACAACGACAGCATCGATGTGCGGCCCGATTTCGCCTCACCTGGCGACTTAGACGGTGACTTGACGCCCGATGCAGACGACGCTTTTCCCAACGATGCAACTGAACAGCGCGACACAGATGGTGACAACATCGGTGATGAGGCAGACCCTGACGACGACAACGACGGGTACCTCGATGATGCTGAGCGAAACGCAGGAACCGACCCATTGGATGCAAGTTCCAAACCAGTTGATACCTATGAATTAGTGATCCCTGGCACCCAAATTGGACTTGGCGCTTGGGATCTTATTGGCGTCTTTGTCGGCGTTCCCCTGTCGCTGTGGATTGGCGTTGGGCTGGTGACCCGAGGCAGTCGAGCCCGCCGCTTCGAAACTTCGCTCAAGGAAGCAACAAAGCGAGCCGACCTTGAGGAAATTGCTTCTGCATACGAACGAGCGGTGATGATGCGCATGCTTGGACCTCACCAAGCCATTCGTTTGGAGCGACTGCGCACTGAGTTGGATGACGTACTCGAACAAGCGATTCACCAAGAAAACATACGTGTTCAACAAACCGCTGCCGTGTCAGGTGTCCCAAGCGACATTGCCTACGAACAGCAACAAGGCTGGTGAAGAAACGCAACCGTTCACCCTTGAATTGATGAACCAAAGGTGCGTGGAAGCATCATGGCGGACGAAGAACCGGTGTTCGAGACCACGGCTGGTCCAGTCCGTGTCATCACCGCAGCCTCGCTGTTTGACGGCCACGATGCCGCCATCAACGTCATGCGTCGCTTGATTCAATCCTCTGGAGCAGAAGTGATTCACCTTGGCCACGATCAGTCTGCGAAGGCCGTGGTTGATTGTGCCGTTCAAGAGGACGCACACGCCGTTGCCCTCACCTCCTACCAAGGCGGTCACGTCGAGTATTTTTCCTACATTCGAGAACTCTTGGATGAAGCAGGGTGCAAGCATGTACGTATCTTTGGCGGCGGTGGAGGAACCATCACCCCTCCAGAAATTCGAACCCTTCACCAAGCAGGTATTTCCAAGATTTATTCACCTGATGATGGACGCACCATGGGCCTCATGGGCATGATTCACCACTTGATGGGCCAAGCTGCAGAAGTCGATCTCATCAGCAAGGAACGAATGGCAACCCTCGACGGACCGGTCACACCCGAAGACATGGCAAAGGTCGGGCTTTTGCTGACCTTGTCCGAATCGGCTGATGATGAACAATTCAAAGCGGCTGTCGAAACCTGCCGTTCTTCAACCAAAGAGGTGCCAGTGATTGGATTCACCGGAACCGGTGGTGCTGGAAAATCAAGTTTGCTCGATGAACTGATGCTGCGCATCCAGCGTGACAATCCAGGAAAGAAAGTCTGTCTGCTTTGTGTTGACCCAACTCGTAAGCGAACCGGTGGAGCGTTGCTCGGTGATCGCATCCGTATGAATTCGCTCTCCAACAATGACCTCTACATGCGCAGTCTTGCCAGCCGTGGCTCTGGTTCTGAAATCAGTGCCAACCTCGACCGAGCCATCGAAGTGGCCAAGGCGGTTGGATTCGATATGATCTTCTGCGAAACAAGCGGTATTGGTCAAGGCAGCGACGCCATCACCTCGGTGGCCGACCGTTCCTTGTATGTGATGACGGCTGAATTCGGCGCTCACACCCAACTCGAGAAGATTGAGATGCTCGATGTGGCCGACCTTGTCATCCTCAACAAGTACGAAAAGCGCGGCAGTGAAGATGCACTGCGGGCCATTCGTAAGCAGGTTCGACGCAACCGCAACAAAGTCGATGTGGTTGATGAAGAACTTCCTGTTGTCGCTACGATTGCCAGTCAAGTTGCCGATGGCGGTGTGGATCGCTTGTGGGTCAAGTTGGCGGAAATGGTTGGGTTTGAAGCCTCTGAACCCATTGACGAAATGGGTACAAGAAAAGGCGTCATTCCAGCAGAGCGCATCTCATACCTTTCAGAGATCGCAGCAACCGTGCGAGAGTATCATTCACAAAACGATGCAGTTGCAGAACAACTGCGCTTGTGCCAACACCTCGAAACTGCAGCCGCACACGCTAAAGACCGAGGTGCAAACAAGGTCGCTGAGGACTTGAACGCTCAGATTGACGAGATGCTTGAAACTGTGGAAGAGGCACGAAACCGCCTCGATACCTTCCGGGACTTGGCCAAGCATTACGCCACTGGAGAATTCACATACCATGTGCGAGGCAAGCCGTTCACCGTGCAAACGACAACTGAATCCTTGGCTCATTCTGCCATACCACGTGTAGCTTTGCCAACCTTCGCTGATGATGGAGAACTGTTCAATTTCGTGACCAAGGAAAACGCGCCTGGCCATTTCCCTTACACTGCAGGCGTGTTTCCCTTCAAGCGAACCGACGAACTCTCAGCTCGCATGTTTGCTGGTGAAGGCGAACCAGAGCGCACCAACCGTCGTTTCCACTACTTGAGCCAAGGCCAAGACTACGTCCGACTCTCGACCGCTTTCGATTCGGTCACCTTGTACGGGCGCGACCCTGCCCGACGTCCTGACATTTGGGGCAAGGTCGGAAACTCTGGTGTCAGCATCGCCACCACGGATGATGCCAAGCGGCTCTACTCTGGATTCGATCTGTGCAATCCAAACACCTCGGTCAGCATGACCATTAACGG
>VMHT01048330.1_pt1 | contig 50519 bp, 94 predicted proteins | sample 4693611 | NCBI WGS metagenome assembly VMHT01 (sample SAMN12280063, study PRJNA550983) | marine metagenome | isolation source: seawater sampled from same location over 5 years 0.02-0.2 micron viral filtrate | place: USA: collected off the coast of southern California halfway between the port... ... | reverse complement strand
CTATGTCGCCGGCCTTAAGATAAAGTTCATACCCAGCTTGCCAGGAGTGCTTAGGTCCCCAGAGGACGCCAAACTTAAAATCTTGCAGATGATCAAGGCCACCAAAGGAGTGAGAAGGATTTTTAAAGTTTCTCCTAGATTTGAAAAGTCAACACTATGAACGTAGAAGAGATACAAGAATACATTGAAGAGTACCTCCAAGACAAAAAAACAAATTTAAAAATTACCAACTACACACTGAAGGAGTCCGCATCGGGCGCAACTATAGTTCTAAGACTGCTTAGTTCGGGAGATGAAATAGAGCTTACAGGCACGGGTGTCGGACTATTGGACGCCTGCTGGGCGGCGTTAGTTGCGGGATTTAAGGATGAGTATGGATCTTTAAATAGAATTGAACTTACTGATGCTTACTTCAGAACAGATGTGCGAAAAGGCTCAGACGTGAATTCTAGTATGAAATCAAGGATGGTCATAAACTTAGAATTCAAGAACCAATCTAAAAATATTGTCTCCTTCAGAAGAAGGACGTCGTCGGTCAGCTATTCCTCGGTCAGTGCTGTGGTTGCTGCTATAGAGTTCTATATAAACTGCGAGAAACTGTTCAACAGACTTCGGTTTTTAACCGAAGAGGCGAAGGGCAGGAACAGATCCGATATAGCACAAAAGTATTGTTACGCACTTTCAAAAATAGTGCAGGTAACAAATTACACATAAATAATAAAACGGAAACAATGAGAAACCTCCCCATACATATTTTTGCCATTTTGGGAACGATATTGGTATTCTATGCCAAGGGCTGTCATGACGACCGCCGCCCACTGGAGCAATCTCACTACGAGAGCCCCGGTGTTATCCTGCCTGCAGAATTTAAGAATTTGGGTTTTTTTGTTCCTAATTATATACATGAAGGAGCATGCCAAACAGGAACTAAAAAGAGGAGACCTAGTAAGTCACTATCTATACCCACGCCAGTGGTTAGCGATCGTCCTGAGGATCATGACAGCCAAAGAAAAGGGCTTAGATAATGATTATAAGGTACTGGTAAACATCATACCAGGCACTGAGCACATAAACTATTTTAGGAACATCACAGGTCGCGGCTGGATATACAGAAAGTGGCTTTGGGTACCCGGCCCCAATGATGGCCGCATTGATGAATATACAGCCTTGTGTTTGGCAGCCAATGGGGAATATTAAAAAAATATAAAAATTAAAGTTGATATTTTGTTTAAAAACAAGTATTATTTAAATAGAAGTTGATAGAAAGCCAAAACGAAGGAAAAGAACACAATGTCCATTTTAAACGAGAAAGAAAGACTAGAGTCACTAATTGAGGAAGTCGCCCGATCTTTGAGAATGCACCACAGCATTTATTCTTTGCCAGTAAAGGCAGAGCTTTGGGAAAACATTCTCTCAAACTGCCTCAAGAAAATTGGTGTTGGTAACGATTGGACGCCAAACTTTAATCACGTGCAGGGCCTTGACATGACGACAACAGAGGAAGGGGAGAGGATATCATGCAAGTCTGGTTCTATAATAAAGGAAAACCTAGAGTTCAGCGGATCTAGAATGACCAAGCATGCAACCCTCGCCGAAAAGTTGGTTTTTCTGCAAGATAAAAAGGAAGACATATATATGCTTCTGTCTAGGGATATTAAAGCTTGGTCAAGAGGTGATAAAAAATATTCTTTTATTGCTTTCCCTAGTGCCTTGTTGGGGTATGACAGTCTCCGCTGGGAAGACACTAAAGGCCAAAGAGGGTCTTACAAGGGTAAGACGAATGGTCATTCTGGCACGTCAGAAAGTGTTAGTGCTAAAATCAAATATTCTATGAGCCATCAGATATGGACAACCATTTTAAACTATGAAAAGAACAAAGACGTCTTCGTTAGAGAGATCGCTTTGTAGATGAATTTCTACGAATATGACTTAAGGATAGGGGATATACTTTATAGCAAAAAAGAAGTTATTTTTTTGTTTAAAAGAACGAGAGCGTATTGGTATTATAACTTGAAGGGGTTTGAGGCCCGAATCAGCAATACGCGCCTCTGGGGCCTAATAGACACAGGTAAGCTATCTATAGGGTACGGTACAGACATGAAATATAGAAGAAAAAACAAGAAAAGCAGAACCCTGGATTTGCACGGCGTCGCGCATTCTGATGTACCAGAGGCTCTTTCTCGCTTTCTCAATTTTGTTAAGCTTCCCTGCAAAGTTATTACCGGCGATTCCGAGAAGATGATAGAAATAGTAAAAAAAACTGTAAAAAAGTATAATTGGAGATGCTATAATGATTTGATGAATCATGGAATGCTACACATTGATTCAGAAGAGTGATTAATTTGTCTATAGTTAAAAAAATATTAATAATTTGCAGTATTTTCATAAGTTCTTGTTATGTGATGGATAATCCAAACTTTGACAAGCAGGGCGATGATGCAGGCTCCACAAACCAAGAGCAACTAATGCAGAAGTCGCCACAAACCAGGGAAGTTTGGGTTTGTCATAACCCGGCCTCGCCGCACCATCAATATCGCTGCGCACCGGCGTGCTTGGAGACTGGCTCAGAGAATAGGTTTTGCTGGTTGCTTCGGATTGAAGACTGTCCTGAAAACCCAACCTACGATTGGCAATTAAATGCGTGTCCTTTATTGACAGGAGAATAATTACTATATAAGCAGGAAGGTGATCTTTGCTGAAAAAGTTTTTTTTGTTCTTGTTGTTACCAATGACGCTGGGCGCCAGCCCATTACCCCTTGAAGGCCACGGCTTGAACTGGGAGAGGGTACACAATCACATCCCACATCCCGCTGGATATAGATATTATTTCGGCGACGTCACTTGGGGCCTCGTGGTGTATCTTGGCAAAGAAAGCTTTTTGGGGATAGAGTCGGAGCTACAATTAAGCTTTACAGATACAAGCCGCCTTGCATCGGCATTGTTGATACTGGGCCCTGCCGGAATAGAGAAATCCGACTGCTTAGAAAAATATAAATTGGTGGTGGGTTTACTGTCTAAGAAATACGGAGAGTATAAAGCCAGAGAGACAACGAAAGATGCTATCTCGGCTGACATGGTATTTGATTCTTTGTGTAATGTCGTTTTGCACGGTGAATACAGTGTAAAGACAATCTGGTTGTCGGGAGATTTTGAAATAACTGCTAAGTTGATCGGTGATTACGAGGGGTTTTTCATAGAAATAGCATACGTAAAACTAAGCAAGATACAAAATTTAAAAGAATCCAAGACCAAAAAGGCTTTGAGGTCTTTGTGAGCGAAGGGTTTTCCAGAGGAGACTTGGTATGGATAAGAGATTATCCATTTGGCAAGCCAATGAACGTGAGAGGCAAAATTGTTGGAATTTTACCAGGTGATTGTTACAATATCCTCATGGAAAACGGCCTATGTGAGGGTCAAATAAAAAAATATAAATTTTGGAAATTGTTGCTTGACAAAGAAAAGAAAAATTTGTTATGATAAATAAATCAAAGACACCAATAGAATTAGATTCATTATATATTTATTCTCCTGACGGTGATGCTCTGTTAGTGGAACTATACGGAGCAGATGGTAGTTTCACAATAGACTTCGGGGACTATAAGGTGTGCATGGATTATGAATCCGCTCACGAACTAGCAGAAAAGATACTTTACACTACAATGGAGGATGATTGATGGCTCGCTTTTTATTTAAACCCACAGACCACGCCGACGTCAGGCACGGCCCCGGCGTGAGGTGGAAGTCAGAAACAGTACATGGCATAACAGAAGGGTATCAAGTGGATAATCTAAACACAAAAAACATTGATGAAGCAACAAGCTCTTATGAGAGGGTGTTTATTACCATAAGAGAAGCCCTAGAGCGCAATGACGCCTGCAGTATGGATGACGAAAGGGACAGGCTGCAATGCTGTCAAGTAATTGCAGATTCTCTAAGAAAAAGCTCTCTTATCGTAAAATAAAATAAATATTGCATAATTATTCTGTGGAAGAAAAGAAACCCGAAACAACAAAGGTAGAAAGAGGCGATTTGGTTGCCACTTACATACTAAACTCCAGCCTTATTGAGCCTAAATTGGTGGATACTGGTATAGTGTTGTCCTGCGACGAGCAGGAACAAAGGGTTTTAGTTTATAACTTTAGAATGGGAGACACACGTTGGTGGAACAGAAACAGGTGGAAAGTCTTGAGCAAGAACTGAAACAAGGAGAAACTGTTAAGTTCACGGAAGAGTATGATCTTTATGGCCTTCAGCTTGAGGGCCTCAAGGGGATGTTCTATAAAGAAATGAAGAATGGGAAGTACCTGATCCACGTATCAGAAAATGGCGAGTGGTGTGAGATGATGCCCTCTTCAGTTAAAAGGACAAGGCCTGGGTTCGTAACGAAGCGAAATCAGAAGTTTTGTTCTAGGATCAAGACAATGGTTGATACTTACGGAATTTAAGTTCTTGACTTTTGTGTATTTAAAGGTTAATATAGGTTATGAAGAATTGGATAATAGTTATATTTGGTATTCTTGCAAATGGGTGTAACATCTATTTGGATGATCATTGCGACCCTCACGCACACAACTATTCCCACACAGAGTATAGCTGCCACACTGAGCTTGATGAGGCTATCGTGTGTGACAGGTACCGTTGTTGGAGGGAGCCCGCCTACGTAGAGATTTGTGAAGAGGTGTATGTTTGTTATTATGATGGTGATGATCACCATCATCATTAGTTTGAGGGTGTAGTTTTATATGGGTAGAAAGAATAACAACTATATAGTCTCTATATCGTACCTGAGTAAAGGTGTCAGGAAGACCATTAAGGCTCTTGATGATGGTACGTTTCGGCTGCCGGTAAAATCTATTCATGCTGGTAGAGAAAAAACAAAATACAAAGGTCTAACAGCGAAGGAGGTGGTTGCGCACGAATTCGTAAAAGATAACGACCCGGTGCTAACACTAAAGTCTGGTGAAAAGATAAGAGTGTTTGTCAACGGAGACTCTTCTTATATGCCGGCTATGTCGGAGGGTGTCGTGGCTAGGCATGACAAAGAAAAGAAGATTGACAAGTTAAGAAATAAAATGAAAGAGAAGATACTAGTACCCCCAGAACCCGGATATCGTGATCTGTATAAGGATATATTTAACTTTCCAAATCTAATAGATTATGGTGACGACGATGATTAGGCAAGAATTTGATTTGGGTGATTTGGTGCAATTCTATCCAACCACCGAGTCCGATGGCGTTGGTATCGTTACTGCTTCTAAATTAATTAACAAGAATTCGGTAGTGTACGAGAACAAGCAGAAGTGGCACCCAGACGAATATCACTGTAGAGTCAAATTGACTGATGGGGAAATACGGTGGATAAGGGCCAAGTGGCTTAAGATGATTTCTAAAGCAGAAAATAATTGATTGACAAAACAAAATTAATTTGCAATAATCATCGTACATAAACAAAACGAATTTAGAAAGGTGCCAAAGATGGGATATAAGAAGAGGTGCTCATATTGTGATGAACCTGGACACAACAGGCGAACCTGCCCAGAAATCCGAGAAGACAAGAAGGTGATCCTTGAAGCTGCAGCTAGAAGAAGAAAGCAAATGGCGCATGCCCTAGAAGAAGAGGGTATTGTACCAGGGGCACTTGTTGATGCCGAATTGTCTCTTGGCTGGGATACCCTCCGGTGCACCTACATCGTTAGAAGCATTAACCTCGGAAGACTGGTCTCTAATAGGAGTTATAGCTCGCAGGGTATCCGATTAGTTAGGTTGGACAACCTGACCAGAACAAGAACAGTTAGTTTTTTGGACCTCCCGATCAAAGAAGGGTTTGGTTTTCTTCCTCGGCAGTTTGATATAGACAAGCGTTATTCTGCTGCTGAATTTTACCGATCGCATGCGAGAGTGATGCGTTTAGTCGCCCCTTCAAAGGGGGTGCTCCTCAAAAAACAAATAGAGGACATAGACGCTTACTCGGAAAAATGTATTTTTAAAGAATACAACATTGTTCCTAAATCTTATAGGGCAGAAGATAAGCGCCGCTTAAACCATTCAATGACAGAAATAAATGATTTTATCAACACTTAAAGGTGCGGACGATGATAGTTAGAGTGTAGGTCTAATCACGTGAGGGTCATAGCTTGGGGTAGTAGCTGGAGTATTATTAGGTTTCTTATACGCAAACTTTTTAGATTGGTATGTGCACATTCTATTGCACAAGCCACGCGGTAAGTCGCGGTTTAAGTTCCACTGGAAGCACCACAAGATAGCGAGAAAGAATAAAAATCATGACCCCGATTATTCAAGCAAAATATTTCAAAATGAAACTTGGCTTACGCTTTTAGGTATAGTTCTTCATGCACCTCTGTTGTGGCTGTGGACGCCCTTCGCAGTGACAGCCATTTCATACGCATCAGTTTACATGGTGCTTCACAGGAAGACACACCAGCATGTAGAGTTTTTTAAGAAGTGGTGTCCGTGGCATTATGAACACCATATGGGACGAAACCAGAATACCAATTGGTGCGTTGTGTGCCCACTGATGGACCACATGATGGGCACGAGAGAAAAGTGGCTTGATAAAGAGGAATAAAACTATTTATTATAGTATTTAGGAGCTAATAACTGTGCCAAAGTTTTACAAACAAAACAAAAAAAGAATTGACCCAAGGTATTTTTTAGAAGAAACTGCAAGCCGGGACAGGGTAGATGAAGACCTCAAGTCTTCCCTGTTCCTCAAGGCGAGAGAGTCAGCAGAGCTGGATATATTATCATACTTTGCAATGCCCAGCAAACAAGAGGCAGAAGAGATGAAACCAGGCACACCGGCACGTGAACCATATTTTCCAGAGTCAAAGAGGCCTGAACTATGGGAGCTAAGAGATTACCTAATTCATGAACCCTCAAGCAGAAAAACTAGCGGCTTTGATTACAGCCAGTTTAAGAAGAGTCCGGTACCAGAGGATCAAGCGAGGAAGATGTCAGGTAAGGTTGGGTTGGATTATGATTGGATCATGAAATCAACAAGTAGCCCGAACAGGTCGCAACAGAGCAAGGACAAGTGGCCTTTGCCTGGTATTGATTTGACGAACTATATGGTATATTGGATGAAGAACAATGGCACTCTAGCAGAGCGGGGAAACAAACTAGAACCTACAGCGGTAGGCGCCAAGCGGTTTCACGAGCTGTTGGGCAGCAAGCAAGCAGCATTGCCAGGCACGATACAAGGCGGAGACGATGCCAAGTGGGATAAACCTGATAAAAAAACATCAGGTAGGAAATTTGATCCTTCCAGCTGGACAGAAGCTAAGGGTTCTGGATTCGGAGATGGAATCCCTGAAAGGAAAGCTGTCAGTTTGGTCTCTGCCGCTGTCACAGCCCATAACAAGAAAGGGGGCCGCAAAATACTCCCTGGAGAATTAGAAAAACTTAAAGATTGGGCTAGGGATAATATTGTGGGAGATAGAGAAACTGATGCGAAAAAAAAGATCAATAAAAAGATTCGGGGGTGATTTGGGTTAGACAGGGCAAGGATAATAATACGTGCAAGACTGTGTGAGTGAGGTCACAGTAAAAACACTCAAAACTATAAATGCCAACGATGACGTTGAAATTTTTGAGGATTATGCGCTCGCCGCATAACCCTTGAGGAGGTTTTCCAGATACCTTCCTAACCGAACATCTGGATTTGTTATTTTTGATAATATACTTGATACTTAATAGTCGTCTTGTGCTAGAACAAGACTAATCTTGTGAACGACGTATTGTTTGAGATGTTCTGGACGCGGGTTCAACTCCCGCCACCTCCACCAATTTGTTATTTTGGAGAATAATTGAAGCATGATAGCACTAACTGAAATTGCTGCGAACAAAATCAAAGAACTCCTCTCAGAAAAGGATGAATCAGGTATCCGTGCTGGCGTACGCGGCGGTGGTTGTTCGGGGTTCACTTATAAACTAGAGTTTGATAATCATGATGATCGCGACCGAGTTATAGAAAGTTACGGTGTTAACCTTTACGTTGATCCTAAGAGTTATCTCTACCTTATGGGGACAGAGATAGATTATATAGATGAGCTTAACCAATCTGGATTTAAGTTTGTGAATCCAAATGCAAAAAGAACCTGTGGTTGCGGAGAATCCTTTTCGGTATAGGTTGATGGGGGTGGTATGTTTTGTACGAATATAGAGCTTTCGTTAGAAAAGTTTATGATGCCGACACCATAACGGTAGACATAGACTTGGGTTTCGGTATACTTTTCAAATCTCAGAAAATACGTTTGCTGAGAATCAACGCCCCGGAGGTGAGAGGATCAGAAAAAGAGTCTGGTATCAAATCAAGGGACGCTCTGAGAGAGAAAATAAATAACAAATGGGTTAAACTAAAAACCAAAAAAGACAAAAAGGGAAAATTCGGGAGACTCCTTGGTGAGATCTGGCTAGAAGGCGAGTGTATTAACGACTGGCTTTTGAACGAATCCTTGGCTGAAGAGTATAATTAGTATTTGTTTTGCTTCAAAGCAGACTATATATTACAGGAGAATACTATGAAGCTATTGATGGAAAACTGGAGAGAGTATACTAACGAAATGAGAGATCGCTATTACGCCCCTGGTGAAGCGCCCGAGGATCCCAGCCCCGAGGAAGAAGAGTACCACGACTATTTAAATCAAAAAGCTAGCGAAGCTTTGGATGAAGCATATGCCAACGCAGAAGAGCTGGTAGAAGTGACCAGTCAGTGTTTTATTAGTTATGACCAGGGCGCGGAACAGTATCTTGTATACAATAACTACAACCCCGAACTTGGCAATTACGACGACATATTCAACGTAGGCGATGAGGATAGTCTGGTGGATCACCTATCGGACAAGATTCGTGCAGATGAGAGAGATATATATGAAGCGAAAAAAAAGCCGTGCAAGCCGTCCAAAGGCAAGAGGTTTGCTAAGAGGGTGGACGGGAAATGTAGGTCTTATGGCCAGAAAGGAAAAGCGAAAGACGGAGGAGACCGCATAAGGCCAGGCACCAAAAAGGGCGACGCCTACTGTGCCCGCTCAGCAAAAATCAAAAAATGTAAGAACCCTCCTTGTGCAAACACACTATCAAGAAGAAAGTGGAAGTGCCGAGGGTCCAAGTCAATGAAAGAAGGTTATAAGAAATTATTTTTAGAAATTTCTATTGACAAACAATAAAAAGTTATCTATTATACAATCTCAACTTAACAAAAAGGTTTGAACATGAACTTGGGCTATGCTTGCATTAACATGACACTATCTGATGTGCCAAAATCTAAGCGCATCACCACCAATCGTACAATGATCAAGAAAACTTTCCTGGAGAAAGGTATCGCATACGCATCAGAACTAGCACTACAGAACTCTAAAGATCTGTTAACGATCCTACAGTGGAACGAGTCCAACAACATCCGGTTCTTCCGCTTATCCTCGGACCTGTTCCCTTGGTCCTCGGAGTATAGTTTGCAAGACTTGCCTGACTATGAAGAAATATCTTACTGGCTAAAAAAAGCTGGCTCATATGCTGCCGCCCACAACCATCGGATTACCACACACCCAGGGCCATTCAATGTCTTGGGTTCACCAAATGAAAATACTGTACGCAAAACAATCAAAGAGCTTGAAACCCACTCAGAAGTCTTTGACATTATGGGATTACCAGATACTCCTTATGCAAAGATCAACATACATGTTGGTGGTACCTATGGCGGCGACTTCTCAGGCACAGCAGATCGCTGGTGTAGGAACTTCTTAAAATTATCACCGAACTGCCAGAATCGCATTACACTTGAAAATGACGACAAAGCTAGCATGTGGTCTGTCAAGCACCTATATGACTACATCTATAGTGTTGTGAAGGTGCCAATTGTGTTTGACTATCACCATTACAAGTTCTGCAAAGGCGGCCAGACAGAAGAAGAGGCATTGCACATGGCAGCATCAACGTGGGGTGACGTCACGCCGGTTGTTCACTTATCGGAATCAAGAGCCAAGGAGTATGGGGATCCAAAAATTCGTCCACAAGCCCACTCTGATTGGATCAACAACGCTGTCAATAACTATGGCCTCAAGTATGACATGATGTTGGAGTGCAAGAAAAAAGAATTGGCACTTCTCATGTATCGTCACCACCTCACTGCATAAAAAACATACTAAACTTCTTCGGGCGGCATAATTACTATTATGAAACTTATAATGGAAAATTGGCGAAAATATCTCAGTGAAGCGGAGGACTTCCCTTCGGAAGAACCCGAAGAAGAAAGCGTGGAAGAGGGCAAAATATGCCCCAAGGGAAAAGCGTGGGCTAAGAGGAAGTACGGAAAGTGGTCTGCGTATGCTGCAATGGGCGCGAGCAAATACTGCAAGGACCCCAACTACGGCAAGAAAAAGAAGAAGAAGAAAACAAACGAAGGTGAGCTTAAGAAGTGGAGGGACGAAAATTGGACTCAATCGGATGGGACTCCCTGCGGCGACTCTAAAGCACAAAAGAACCCGAAAAGGTGTAAACCCGCCAAGAAGTGGTCAACTATGACCAAAGGCGAGAAAAAGGCCGACAATGCCAAAAAGAAAGCCGGCGGCAAGAAAGGAAAACAGTTTGTTAAAGCCACCAAAAAAGGAGAAGTCAAAGGCACATGAAACTTATAATGGAAAATTGGAGAAGCTTTATTGAATCCTCTGATAAGGAAGAAGAGATACTGGAAGAGGGGTGGAAAGAGTGGCTTTTGCCTGTGCTGATGGCCACGAATCTGACGCTAGGTTCACCTTCAGCAAGTCAGGCCGCGCCCAAAGAAAGAGCAAAATCTCAGGTCCAACAGATAATTGTGCGCGGCGGCATGTCACAAAAGCAGAAGAACAAACTATTAAAAATGGAAGGCAACCTGAGACTACTGTTGGTGGACTTGAACGGCCAGCATCGTAAGCGCCTAGACTCTCAATTGACTCGCTCCGTTAGGAGTATGAATATGCGTATACTGGGCATGAAACCACAAGATTGGCCCTATACGCATGTAATTACTATGAAAGAACTCAAAGACTTTTTGGCCACCGGAAAATTACCAGAGATAAAAGAGCCTGCAAAAAAGAAACCCAAAGAGAAGTCGTGGACAGATAATTTAGACAATTGGGCATATGACGTCGGTCAGGGTATGAGGAAAGGCCTCAAATGGGTTGATAGAAAATCCCCAATAGGCGCTAATACTGGCTGGTTTGACGACGACAAGGCACCACCAAGGCCGTAAGTCTTTTTTTCGCTTGACATCCTCAGAAATATACTATATAATACTACAATATAATCAGGAGAGTGGATATGAAGTACATGGTAGCATTTTTGTGTGTGATCTTGTTTGTTTCTTCGGCCTTAGCTCAGTCGGTTGAGCATACAGTCAATTGGGAAAAGGGAGTGAACAAAAGGGTTGTGAAAGAGTGGGTGGTATCATTAAACAAGATAAGCAACACAGGTTCAACGACTTACATTAGAAAAAAATCAGGTGGTGAAGATAAGCTCCACATAGTCGGCCACCGCGATGTAATTATATGGGTACCTGATACAGCTAACCTGACAAGAGATTTTACAATTGTACTGTGGTTTCATGGCCATTATGGGTATGTTCCACGCAGGACGTTTGAAGACAGGGTACTTAAGCAGTTTATGCCTTACGTGAAATCTAAAAACTTTGTTGTGGTGATACCAGAGTTGCCCTGGTCTGTCCACACTAAAACGCCAGCCAAGAGAAATAGTCTAGTTTGGCAGAAACCCTCGTCGTTTCTGTACTTTGTGGCGCAGGTACATGAAGTCTTGGCAGAACATTTTGTAGCAAAAGGATCGGACTATGCTAAAACACCACCACAGAATAATGTCAAGATTGATTATAAAATTGTTGGTCATTCTGCTGGCGGTAGTGTTATTAAGCGGCTTGGGATTACTGGTGATCTTTGCAGGCTGGGCCCTTCAATGGTAGTGTGGTCTGATTCATCCTATGGAAGGTGGTTAGACAACGCTTGGGACGGGTGCCTTAAGGAAACAGATATACCTATTAAGGTTTTGGTTGTAAGGAACGGGCCACCTCACACCAACGCAAGGAGGTTCTTCAGGAGGTTCAAGAAAAAGCCAAAGAACGTAGTGTTGCACGTTAAGGGGAAAGGTTGGACTCACAAGCTGGTGGGAAATAACTCTGTTGACATTTCAAATTTAATGAATTTGCAAAAAAAAGATTGACAATTGCAATTATATCATCTACAATGTATAAACAAGAATGAAGGAAATAAAAAATGGAATTATTATTAAATATCGCCGCCCTGGCATTGGCAATCTTTATCGGCTCTATAGCTGTGGACTGGTGGAGGGGAAGACGGCGCTAGCATGAATCAAAGAAGCGTAAATAAACTGATCAATACAATCACGATACTGCTCATCGTTGGCCTGGGTATAGCTGGGTTCATGGCGCTGGACAAGACAGCAGAATCTAACCTTGTGACAGCTGATATAGCAAAGATACAATCAGAGCACAAATCCAGAGTCATCCAAGAAGTGGCTTTGCTGACCGCTGAAATGCGTAACTTGCAAAAAGAAATGAATACTATTATATCTCTTTTGGAGATAATTAAGAAGATTGAAAAAGAAAAAATCACAGAGAACGATAAGCCCCGGTAGCTCAGCTGGATAGAGCAACGGCCTTCTAAGCCGTGGGTCACAGGTTCAAATCCTGTCCGGGGTGCTAAACTTTATAGAGGATAAATATGACAGAGAAAGATGCTAAGATTGGCTTTACTTGCGGGGCTTTTGATCTCCTGCACGCTGGTCATGTAGAGATGTTGACGGAAGCTAAGAGAGTTTGCGACTGGTTGATTGTCGGCTTGCAAATGGATCCCTCAATTGATAGAAAGACCAAGAACAAGCCGATACAAACACTGGAAGAGAGGGACATACAGCTGAGAGCGGTGAAGTATGTGGATGAGGTGGTGATATATGAGACAGAAGAGGATCTCTTCAACCTTTTGGTCTACCTAAAGCCAGATGTTAGGATCTTGGGAGTAGATCACAAAGGAAAAGAGTTTACGGGACACGAATTAGATACAGAGTTATACTTTAACTCAAGAGATCACAAATGGTCAACCTCGGAACTGAGAGAGAGAATCAAGAACGAACAGCAGGGGGCGTAGTTATCAATTGAAGGACGTTGAAGCAAAGAACGAGATTATCAAATATCTGGTGAGTGTCTTGGAGAAGCCAGCCGCAGAATATAACGGCTGGGCGCCCTGCCCTTTTGCTAAAGCAGAGAGACTAGCAAACAAATTATACATTGGAGTTTACGACTCAGAAAATTCACAATTCGCTGATCATGTTCGTGAGACGCTAGGTTCTGGGGATTATGAGTCTGGACTCTACGCGCTCTTTACAGAAGATAAACCAGAAACGATAGAAAAAGGACTAACAAAGAAGTTTCAGAAATTTCTCTCATCTTGTCTTAAAAAAGAAGGATTGACAGGGTATGTAGTGATATGCTTAAATCCAAACCAGGACTACAACGTCGCCGGTATGAATGTTAGGAAGAAATCACCTTTTTTCTTGATAAATGTCATTAAGAAAGCCGTCGTAGTCAGGGGCAATAAGAGCCTAAGAAAAACAAATTACTATGATAATTATCCTATTGAATATTTGAATTATTTGAATATTCCTTCGGGCCTGTAGCTCAGTGGTTAGAGCACCCGGCTCATAACCGGACGGTCCTCGGTTCAAATCCGAGCGGGCCCACTATATATTATATGGAATTTTCAGGTATATTTATTTTTTTGCTTGCTTTAAACTTTTTTATGCTTTATGCTATAAAACATCATTGGCCTAAATAGTTTTGTGCCAGTAGTTCAGTGGTTAGAACGCTCGTCTTATAAGCGGGAAGTCGGTGGTTCAATCCCACCCTGGCGCACTTGGAGAAACATGAAAAAGAAGATAAAGAGATTCATAATGGAGAACTTACCGATGACCTCAGAAGCATCAGTACACAAAGGAGTGTTGAGAGGTAATGTTCTCTGTGATCTGGACTCGGCTGGAGCAACCGTTGACATTGTTGATTACGGACATTGTTTGATGGAACTCAAAGAGGAACAGGCCTTAGTTATACTGGGGGACAAGGTAATACCAACACAGTACGGGATTAACCTTTATAATTAAAACGGAGAGTCACACAAGATGCTTTTTGAAAGGTGGTGCTACAAGATTACATCAGAAGAAAAAAACTACTCCATTTTGAGTGCATCTAAGCCTGTAACCAGAAGACAGGCCACTTTCTTATTAAAAAAGAAACTTAATCTTCGTCATTCTCATATATTTCATATAACACCTTGTCAGGATTTAGAGGAAAGATAGCGTGAAATCAACAATACTAAATGTCAAAAAGAACATCCAGAAGATGTCTGGCCCGAAGAAGTACGAAGAGTTTTTGGATTCCTTGTTGGCGTACTATGAGGCAAGGTGTAAAATCACCCCAGCGCAGGATAGGTATTTTCAGAATATAGCTTCTGAGTATAGCGATGAAGCTATACTTGAAGAAGAAAAATGGCAGCTATCGTATGATGCCGAACTTAGAGACGTCGCGCTAAAATGTGCACAATACTACGACTTAGAGGGTTCAGGGTACTTCAAGTCTATAGTTGACAAGGTTCTTGGTGATAAGCCTATCACGAAAAAAGAATTTACTAAAATGTGCATGAACAAGTATGCCAAAATAGTGATAGACGAGTATAAATCAGATCCCAAATTTGAGACAGGTGAGATAATACAGATAAGAAAATCTAATAGGCTTGATCTTGTTTATAAACGCACTAATACACAGCAATATAAGGTGCACAAAAGAGCAATGAACGGCGAAGTGCTCAGGGCAATGATACTTAAGGTAGATCCCTTGCCCATACGAAGGGCTGTGCGCGGCGCAAGAACCTACAAGCTAAAACTTGTCAATGGCCCATGTGTATACGCCAACGAGAGGGATATTAAGCATGCCAGTCGGAGAAAGAGAAAGTGATTGTTGATCCATACGAGATACACCCAGAACAAGAAAAACTCAAAAAACAAAAGTTGTTGTTGACAAAAGAAAATTTGTTTGTAATAATAGATTCATTGATTGAGAATATTCAAAAAACAGAAACTCCAGTTTGGGGATTCAAACAGAGCGATCTTTTACGCTTGTTGAAGACGCTATCACATAAAGTGGAAAAGGACTTTAAAGATGTCTCTAGTGAACAATATACACCTAATGTCAAACAAGGAGCTTAATGGGTTAGCCCAGAACCGCTTTATTGACGAAGAGATACAGACCAAATTAGCAAAAAGCAGTTACCGTTTATGCCTTCAATACTTAGCCCAGAACAGAAGTCTTTGTACTGAGGCTCGCGATATTCTATGGAATCGCAGGGGGTATGTACTTAAAAGCTTACTTATCAGCTCCGGCAGTTACATTGAAGAGCCAAAAAAGTATCACGAACTCTACAGAATAATGAAAGATCGCCGTTCTACGGTCAGCCAATGGAGGGTGCAGTCTACGTTCGTATATAGTTACTGGAGTGCAAAGGATGGCCCAGGCTCTACGCCAAAGAAGATCGTGGAAGATCTAGTTATCAACAATCCCTTCATGTTTAGCCCATATGTGCAGGAAAACCTCGCCAAGCACCCTGGCCTCACCAGCAAGGCGGCAGTTGTGTTGACTACATCTAAGTCAGAAAGGGTCGCCAAGCTAGCCTTTAAGCGCCTTGCTGGTGATCTACGACTATGAATGTCGGCGACCTAATCAGGGAAAAAGGCCACTCTGATATTGGCTTGATCATAGAGAAAAGAGACAAGTCTGACGTAGTGACATATAGGGTCCACACATTGGCGCCCCCATCGCTCGCCTCTTGGGCTCAGCTACGGGCTTTAGATATTCATTGGTGGCCTAGGAATTATGTTGAGAACGACTGTGAGGTAATCAGTGAAAGTCGGTGATGTAGTAAAGTGCGGAGTTTCAACAGCACTCATCTTAGACGTTTGGTGGTCTACAGACTTCCCGCAATCTCAGTGGGTAAAAACACTGTGGAGTGATGGGTCAGTAGAAGAGTTTGAACTCAGGTTCTATGAGTTGGAGGTTATCAGTGAAAGTCGGTGACTTGGTGAGACAGATAAGTTGGGACGGAATTGGCATCATCACTAGGGTTCTGCCTTACGGAGGTTTCTTTGTTTACTTTCCTGACGGAGAGTATCGCTTAGATGGTGACATGATGGAGCTAATCAATGAAAGTCGGTGATATTGTAAAATACAGATACGCAAGATCTCAATTCGGCCAAAAGCGAGAGAACGAGAACTCTCCAGCATGCGGGATAATAATGTATGTGAATGAGTCTGGAGGCACACTTAGGGTCTTGGACCAGGACGGTAAAACCGATTGGTTTGTCACAAGCGCTTGCGAAGTAATCAGTGAAAGTCGGTGACTTGGTGAGGCTGTCTCACGGCGCAGGCAATCATTTTAACTTGAAAAGCTATGTTGCTCTCTTGATTCAGAAGCTACCAAGAGACGATTCGTACGAGTACGACTGGCTCGTCATGACAGATGGGAAGTGCATTGCACTAGGTAGACAAATAGAACAAAGCGCGGAGTTGATAAGTGAAAATCGGTGATTTAGTGAAAGACAATCATCCAAGCTGGATGGGTGCTGAAAGAGTTGGTATGATTGTGGGGCGAGCGTTGAGATCAACGCTAGGAGCATCAAACAGGACATTTAGGGTATTGTGGCGCAACGGCACCATCGGAAATAATGTTTGGGATTACGATTTGAAGGTTATAAGTGAAAGTCGGAGACCTAGTTAGAGAGTATGCGACTGGTGACGTAGGGATCATCGTACGTTTTGAGGTTAGCCATCTTGCCTTGGCCGATCCAGACGTGTGGGTTCGCACTTGGAGACATCAGCTGGAGCTGTGGCCTAGACATTACGTTGAAGTGATAAGCGAAGCAAAGATAAAATTAATCCAAATTGAAGAAAAAACTTGTGCTTTGGTTAAGAATTGTGATATATTGGAATCTCTGGATAAGAAATGCGAGAAAGATCAATGAAGCATGGAGATCTGATCAGATATAAAGAGATTTACTCTCACTTTAGCACAGCTAATAAGCTTTATTTTGTTAGGAGAACCGAACCAGGAAATAATTGGATCCTTGTGTATGGATACGATATGCCTATACAGATGAGCTTGATGGAGGTTATCAGTGAAAGTCGGTGATTTAGTAAGGTTCAAACAGAAAGACTCTAATAGATTGTATGGGGTTGGTGTCCTCCTCCAGGAAAATCCCGGTATCGTCACAGCGAATCGCCGCCACTGGGCAATGTTTAATAACGAACGCATAAGTGTTAGACTTAATGAATTGGAGTTAATCAGTGAAAGTCGGTGATTTAGTAAGAGAAAAAGAGCTTCAGGAGCGAACTGGTGTTATTGTGGCAGACCTAGATCGCAGACGATTACGCCATCCCATGGAGAGAAGGCTATTCAAGGTTTTGTGGAATGAACCAAGACCAACATTGCCAACTGCCTTAATTGGACCTGCTTGGTGTACAGATTTGGAGGTTATCAGTGAAAGTCGGTGATTTAGTAAAAGACACATATGCACCCGGTAGGATCACCGAGGGGGACAGGTACGGGATCATCACTGGGGAAGTCCCGCTGATTGAACGAGGTTTTGGATTCGCCCGGATGTTTAACGTGCTTTGGCGCAATGGCGTTGTCATGTACCGTGTGTTACATTCTGACTTGGAGGTCATCAGTGAAAGTGAAAGTCGGTGATTTAGTAAGGGTCCGACCCAGGACATACGTATGTCAGCGAGGGATAGTCTTAGAGTGTTTGACAGATGACTATTGGGGTGCAACAGTGCGGGTGCGGTTTGAGGATAGCAGGGTGATTGAGATTGAGTGTGATTACCTGGAGGTTATCAGTGAAAATCGGTGATTTAATAAAACGGATACCGAGAAGTCGCCTAGGCCTAACGCGTATTGGTGTTGTAACTCGCAAAATGGCCTACGATAGGTATGAGGTCATATTCTTTGATGATAATTGTCATTATAACATGGATAAAAGATTGTTGGTGGTAATCAGTGAAAGTCGGTAAATTAATAAAAAAATTAATGTTTTCGTCGGCGATGGTTTTCTTCTTTTCATGCTCGGAGCATATTGCTAAGGACGAATACAGTTATGCTTCCCCAGAAGCGTGGGATCATTGTCAGAATCTATGCCCAGGCTCCGAGTGTCTTTGTGTATTAGGTCCAGGTTTTACATGGTACCTTAGTCCTGAGATCGGAGATACCGAATGAAGATCGGTGATTTAGTGAAGACGACCCGATATGGAACATACTATCTTATTTTGGGAAATCGCGAAGATCTTTCATCTTCCCACGGTGGGCAAGTGTTTGATATTCTTTCTGTAGACGGAACGTACAGACAGGTATTGAATGAAAGATACCTAGAGTTGATCAGTGTTTAGCTTTACACTCTTGGGCTTCCTAAAGTTTATGCTATGTATCACAGGTTTATTATTGTTTTCCTTATTATTAGGTGAATATTACAATGATTGACAAATCCTTGAATTTATTGAATATTCTTTTTTTTTTATTTTTTGCTTGCATTTAGAATCCAGTTGAAGCATACTTACTAAAGATGGAAAAACAAATAACTGCAATCACAGGAGAATCAAAATGGCAGTTGATTTCAAGACCTTTAACCGGGTAGTCAAGAAGGTCGCACTTGTTAAAAAGCCAGTCCTACTTCGGGGGCGTCATGGCATTGGCAAGAGCACAGTAGTGTATCAGTTTGCCAAAAGTATGGGCATGGACGTTGTTGAGCGTCGCGCTAGCCAGATGACAGAGGGTGACCTCGTTGGTCTTCCCACGATTGAGAGCAATAGTACAAAGTTTAATCCACCAGATTGGTTCAAGGTTGCTTGCGAATCTCCAGTTGTGCTGTTCCTGGACGAGGTGGACCGAGCTACCCTTGAGGTCCGCCAGGGTATCTTTGAGCTTACAGACAGTCGCAAACTGAATGGACACAAGCTGCATGATGATACTTTAGTGTTCGCTGCTGTCAATGGTGGAGAGCACGGAGCACAATATCAGGTTGGCGAAATGGATCCCGCCGAACTTGACCGTTGGACCGTCTTTGACATTGAGCCGTCAGTAGATGATTGGTTGTCTTGGGCCAAAGACAATGGGCTATCACGTGAGGTGTGGGATTTCATTAATCAAAATCCAGCTCACCTAGAGCACTCCGAGGACTTTGAACCAAACAAAGTCTATCCTAGTCGGCGCTCTTGGGAAAGGCTGAATGAGTGTTTGACACAATCAGATTCGTTTGAGGACCAAAACTCTCTGTACCACTTAACTTGTGCGTTCGTGGGCTTTGAGGCGGCTGTTGCCTTTAAAGACTTCGTGGCTAACTATGACCGACAAGTGACGGTGGAGGACATCCTAGTGCAAGGTGACCTCACAAAGGTTGCTGACTTCTCAATTAATGATCACACTGCGATGATTACTAAGTTTGAGTCGTCAGAGGTATTCAAAGTGGCTTTACCCCAAGCCCAGATTGATAATCTTGCAAAGTATTTCTTTCTTCTACCTTCGGAAGTCGCCATGAAATTGTGGAGTGTCATCGGGTCTGCGGAAGTTGTGGATAATCTAGTGAGTTTGCATCAAGCGGACGTTGATGGTCGCTCAGTCTCAGACTTCTTGGTGCGAATCCTGGGTGAAGGAGAGGATTGATCATGAAGATGTTGTTTTTTATATCTTTGCTGTTTGTGTCTGGTTGTGGTGTGGGTACGCCACAATATACAAAATTGAATAAAAACAATGCTTTTTTGTTGACACAGAGGCTTAATCAAGATATAGTTTGTTTCAAGGTAGACGAAAACAAAAACAAGACTACGAGGTGCTATTATGTCAGCGGAGAATACAGCAAGAAATAAAGAGTTTGATTTAAATATGCACACGGCAAAACTCCTCATGGAGGAACCATTCTTTGCCGCCATATCTCGCAGGATTGACAAGAGGGCTTCTAGGGCTATTCCGACAGCCGGTGTCATGGTAAACCCAGATACAGCACATTTTGAAATGCTCTACAATCCTGATTTCTTCGCTAGGCTTACGACAAGAGAAAGACTTGCTGTTTTAAAGCATGAGTTTTATCATGTAATCTTTAAACATGTTACTGAGCGTATGCCTGACGGTGTTAAGATGAAGCGATGGAACATCGCCACAGACCTGGCCATCAACAGTCATATAGAAGATTTACCAGAGGGTGGCCTGGTGCCTGGTAAGGCCGGTACTATATTTGAAAGCATGCCATCCGGCGAGTCGGCAGAGTGGTACCTCAAGAACCTACCAGAGGACGTTGGTAATCAATCTGAGCCTGGCCGAGAGAGCGACCCGTCAGGAGAGTCTGACCAGGAGAGCGGAAGTGGAGAGGGGCCAGAAACCCTAGATGACCACAGTGGTTGGGACAAGTGTCCTCAAGATATTAGGGACATCGCGAACGAGAGAGTTAAAGATATAGTCAAATCAGCAGCAGAGGAAGCATCGGCAAACAATTCTTGGGGGTCCGTTTCGTCACAGACAAGAACAGATATAATTAAATCCCTCAAGACCAAGATAGACTGGAGGAAGGTGCTACGCTATTTTATCAAAGCATCACAGAAAGCCAATAAGAAATCCTCCGTGCGCAGAATCAATAGACGATACCCATACGTTCATCCCGGCAAGAAGTCCGATCGTGTCGCAAGGGTCGCGATCTCAATTGATCAATCAGGTTCGGTTGATGATGGTATGTTGTCTATGTTTTTTGCAGAACTAAACAAGCTGGCAGAATTAGCAGAATTTACTGTAATTCCTTTTGATAATCAAGTGTTTGAGGATAAAGTATATACATGGAAGAAAGGGGAAAAGAAGAAGACAGAGAGAGTCTTGACGGGTGGAACGTGCTTTGACGCTCCCACTAGGTATGTCAATGACAGAAACTTTGATGGGCATATCGTGCTGACAGATATGTATGCTCCGAAGCCAAAGAGAAGCAATTGCCAAAGAATGTGGATGACCACTGAGTATTGTGCTAATAATTCTTACTTCGCCACGAGCGAAAAAGTCGTAACAATTGATAAAATATAAAAAAGTTATTGACAAAACAAATTTGTTCAAGTAGTATTAGATTAGATGGAAAGGGGTTTTACTATGAACACTTTGTACGACATAGGTAGCCTAGACTTCGCTCAGGCTATGGTGTACGAGAGAAATTTAGTGCATTACGCTAACTCTGTGTTGAACGGGGATATATCTTTCAATCGCGCTGTCAAGACTTTACACTTTGATACAAGAGCTGATGAGCTTCATATTGAGGAAGATTTAACTGAAGTTATTATGGAGATTTGTCCAGTAAAAGAAAAGGGGTGTTAGTTGACATTCGGTCATTTTTTAGCTATTGTCGTTGGTTTTGTTTTGGGGGACGCCATAGGCATCCACGGACTCACCAATATATGGAATAAGGTTATTTTATTGTTTGCTTAGGGGTTTAAGAGTGAAGGCTGTTTGCGTATGTTGTTGGAGTGAGTATAATATCAGAAGGAAAGAGTTGGGCTACAATACCTGTTTGGATTGTGGACGCACCAACGCCCTCAGGGAGGCCGACCGGCGCAAAAAGTGTACCGCTCCGGCTTTTAATAAAGGCCCGTACCAGTACGTGGGATCAGTGGCCACAGCTAGAGAGGTAGGTAGATAATGGGGTGGGCTGAGCTTATAGCAAGTATTGTTATAATACTTGTGACTGTTATGATGCTCACGTGGTCTGGCCCGCAGAGATAGAAAAATCTGGGCTGCTAGCTCAATTGGCAGAGCATCGGACTTTTAATCCGCAGGTTCAGGGTTCAAGTCCCTGGCGGCCCACTAACAAAGGAGAATGTTGATGTTGAGATTGAGCAGTGTAGGCAGCGTAAGGAGATTAGCTCACCAGTGGGTTGACTTATCCAAACACAAGAGAAACGAACTATTATCCACCCTAGATACAGACTCTAGGTTAGCTGTGATAGAGGAAATCGTGAACATCAAGAGCAAGAGGAAAAATGTTAAGCCTAAGTCCAGGTGACATGTTACACTATCCGACAAACAGGGCTTTCGGTGTACTAATTGAGAAGGATGTACGTGTCGGAGAATCGGACAGGTGGAAATACTCTCTCATGTCTCCGATCAAGGGTCATTCCAATATGCTTATATCGTTGAGCGATGCCACCGAGGAGCAAATACTGGACTCAATAGAGAAAGGCAGATTAAACTATTATGCTAAAAATAGGGAATTTAGTCAAACTTAAAGATGGTTGCACCACCCTAACCACAGAAAGCATGTTTATAGTAGTCAAAACAAACACTTACTATCCGGGGTATATAGAGGTACTATCCCCAACGAGCAACAAGAAAAGAATGATTAACAAGGACTTTCTTAAAAAGGTAGGATAAGAACATGGGATACAGATCGGATGTTGCTTTAAAGTTTGACGATAACATGAGTGAAGCGATATGGCATGTGCGGAAGTTAAACGGATTCGTTGACGAGATACTAAACGAGGGCATGACCGGATGTCCTAATTCTTTTTATTGGGGTCATATCAAGTGGTATGATGAATATCCAGAGATTGCAGCGTTGAACACTCTATTAGCGAAACTAGATTGTGAACAGTACGGTTTTATACGCCTTGGCGAGGATACCAACGATGAGGAACATCGCGGCAGTCCGTGTGATTATGACTTGTATACTAGCCGCTCAATAGTAATGTGAAAGGGTCTAGCATGATAAAAGATTCAAAGCTAGTGGGTAAAACAATAAAAGCCACGGACAACAGAGTCGGCTTGGTGGTACAGGGTTATGAGGTAGAGAATGAGGACTCGCCCTACAAAGAGGTTTTCCTAGTGATGTACAGTGACGGAGAAAAAGAGGTATTGCTTAAGCATGTAGACGATAGATACAACGAGTACAAGGTATTAGATAGTAAGTAATTGATATTATTGTCGTTTTACGATTTCGCGATTTTTTTCTTGCGCCAATTTTTTTTTTATGATCTAATGGATCCATAACTTAGAGCGAAAAAGGAAAACGAAAGACAATGAAAAAAGTATTGACATTGCTAGTGATTGTGTTACTCTTGGGTTGTGGCGACGAAACAACAGAAGAGTGTCACACGACGATTACATGCGAGGATGATCTGGAATTGCTTTGTGACCCGCCGACCCGCGACGAGGACGAGGACGGCAACAGTGTTGAAGTGAGAGCATGTACGTACATCACATATGAACACTGTTTTGAAAAGACGGTATGCACCAAGGATGATTAAGAACGCAGTATTAAATACGGTCTGTCTCGCCGCTGGCTTAGCTGTTGTCGTGGCGGTTCACTTGTTACCTTACTTTATCGGAGATAGTGAGAAATGAAAAAGAATAAATATACATACCTTCACGTTCTACAGGGCTGGTATCCCGGCTGGGGCCATGTTGAGCGATGGGAAGACCTGTGCGCTAGCGAGTCATATCGTGAGGTACGCCAGAACCTAAAAGAGTACAGAGAGAACGAGGGCGGTAGTTACCGCATCATTGAACGCAGAGAACTAAACAATCAGGAGAGTGTATAATGTCTTATAGAGTAACCACGAGAGACGTAGCGGCCTATTGGCGAGACGGTGAAGCTGCACACAACAACGGCGGCAACCTGTGGACGGATGGTCAGTATATTTATTCTTATCGGTTGTGTATCGGTGAGACTACTTCAAACGGTAAGAAGGTTGCAAAGGCTTATCAGGCTAGTACCGCTCTAGGGTTTAGGTCAATGACGACTAGTAAGCACGTAGGGTATACACTACCCAGCGCTGATCTGATAGATGATGGTGTAGAACTAAAGGAGAAAAGATAATTATGTTTGATTTACATGCACGAGGCGATATAGAAGCGTACCTAGCTAGTCAAGGTTTTACAGTGAACAAAAGTGAGCACACACTAGACCTAAGAGCAGCAGCAAATTTATGTTCTCAGGTTGTCGCACTAGAAAGATCAGTAACCTTTAATCAGGTTATGGCACACGCAGAAAAGGTCTTAAGGATGCAAAGCGCAGACATCACCGACGAGGCCGAGGACAGTTGATCAATAAAGATGATGACTACTGGAAAGATTTTGATGCTACGTGGGGAATTGATAACAGTCAAGCTAAACCCAAGCAGGTCCAAACCCCAATAACCAATTGGTACAAGCGACTAAAGTCTCTCATGTCAATAGGGAAGGAAAAGCGATGAAGCGCATCAAGGAAGGTTCCCTAGTAAGGATCCGGGATCACATAGCAGAAGCACGAGGGGGATCGTTCCCCGACGAGTACCACGGTAGACTGGCGTATGTGATACGCACACCTACCGACGACACCAAAGACTATAAACTTAGAGTTATAGTGAACGATAGCGGACATATGCCGATCGTGTTCTATCCGCTGGATGATTTAGTGCCATTGACATAAAATAAAAAAAGTTATTGACTTTCTAAAATTCGTTTGGTAGGATGTTAAACATGAAAAACGAAACAAACTCAAGGGGCGCAAAAATGGGAATTGTTACGAATCCACTCGCGAAGTTCAGCATGTTCGCCACACCAGAAGAGAACGCAGAGATTGTCAAAATGATTGAAGGCCTACCAAAGAAGTACCGGGGCATTGGCTACACTATATCCGCAATGACATGGAACAAAGCCGTTGCCGATGTAGACACCGCGCTCTACATGAAGAAAAAGGGCGAAGAGTTGGCCGGACTCGTAGCGAAGCATTACAAGGGGTAGCGGGGAATGATAAATATAGATGATATAATGCGCTACGAGTCCGGTCATATGGACGAGAACGAAATGATTGATATGTTCCAGGGGTTGGTCGTTAGTGGTACAGCCTGGACGCTACAGGGGCATTATGGCAGGGTCGCAAGTGCTATGATTGAAGCCGGCCTGATAGCGCCGCCCGGTGGCATGATGATTGAAAAAGACAAAGAAAAATAATAAAGTACTTGCAATTCAAAAAATCGTTTGTTATGATGTCTAAAGAATGAAGGAACGGAAAGGATAGCATGTCTACACTAGGAACAATCGGCGCTGTGATTATTGGTAACTGGATATACGACAAGCTCAAAGAGTGGACGGAAAATTAGCCCGATGACAAGAGAAAAAAAGACTTTTGAATTAGTATTCATGATAGGCGATACAGAGTATAAGAGATACTCAAGCGATAGGCAACACTTACATGATAAATGGGAATGGTTCCAGAAAAACCTCAGTGACATGTCTACAGGGGAGCACCTTAGATTTATCAGTATCAAAGAACACACACTAAGCGCTGGTACATAAAGAACGAGAGAGACCAGAGCGAGCATGTACGCTAGTGACTACATGCACCACAAAGAAATCATTTAAGGATTATACACATGAGAATACGGGATGGTCCAAGATAAAAAAATGCTTTTATCTCTTGGGGGCTGAGTTACTGAATGAGCCCCTACAAAAAAAGCTCACAGAAAACACACACGGGAGGTATCCCCACTAATAATATACTGCAAGAAAGGTTTGAACCTATGCGTATACGGGACGGTCCCTAGATATGGTCCCTACGGGTTGACCCTAAAAAAAGCTCTTTATAAAAAAAAAGAAACACACACAAAGGTATACAATGGCTAAGAAGACTAAGAAGCTGCGTAACGTATGGGCTAAGACAAAGAAATAGTATAAAACTCCTAATTGATTTACCAGGGGTTTAACTAGTTACATATAGAGCAAGGGAATGGAGTGGTACTAATAGGGTAAAAGTGGGATAGGGTGTAACAGAAAAAGTCTAGTACATAGGTGCTCTGTGCAATTACTAACGCTTTTACCCGTTAATATCTTAACACTAAAACGACGCTATGTTAATATGGGAACAATACGACGCCGACACGTGGGCCTGCGAGTGGGACGCGCTCAACAGAATGGCCCTCATAAAGAAGATGGAAGATGACACCTATACATGTGTAGTCGGTACCATTGCCGATATGGAGTGGTCTGTCAGCGCCGATACCCTCACCAATGGTAAAGCGCTATGTGTGCGCTATATGATACTCGCAAACAACTGTATGGACCTAGAAAGGCTCAAAAAGTTAAGTTATAAGCTTTAAACGATTGAATTTAAATCAGAATCAAAATAAATTAATTTAATTCTTGCATCATTCAAATTATTATGATTTAATGTTTACACAATGAACGAGCAACCAATGAAAGGGTTGTACATGTTTTCATATCGTTGGAGTAGAGCACCGCGAAGCTTTCGCCAGTATCGCAATATCCGCAAACAGAATACCGAAAGGGTTTAAACATGAAAATCGTACGTTTAAACGGAAGCTATCACGTTATTGATTCAACCGGGACATTGATTGAACGATGCCATAACTATGCGACGGCTAAAATGTACTTGAATCGTGCACGAGTCAGCACGACTAGTCGCCTAGGCCTAGCGGTTAACCAATTGAATAAACGAGCCTTTTAAACTGTTTTAAATTTAATTTGTTTTTTACTTGCAATTAGTTTTTGAATCAGTATAATAGTTAATGTGAGTCAGGGAATTAGCCCTGACGTCACGACGTACCGTACCTTGAAAGGGTAACATCATGAGCAACGCCAACACCAACGACAACGCCGCAGTATTCGCCCGTATCGCCGAACTTGAGGCTATGCAAGCCGAGCTAAAGGCGCTTAAGGCTAAGACCGCTAACATGCCTCGTCTTAAGGTGAGCAAGAAAGGCGCTATTTCGGTATACGGACTGCAGCGCATGCCCGTGACGCTCTATGCTGGCCAGTGGGAGCGTATAGCCGAGCTTGTCAATGATGGCACGTTAGGCGCTTTCATCGCTGCCAATGAGGCCAATTTAACCCGTAAAGGTGAGGAACCACTTGCCAAGCCGGCCGTGACCGAGTCGCAGCCAGCGCTTAAGGCTACTAAGAAACCTAAGCGTTCTAGCAAGTCCGGCCCTACCGCGGCCGACTTAGCAGCTATTGAGCGTCAATCGCTCGGCTTTGATGTAGAATAAATTTATTTATTCCTTGACTAATCCGCGTTAATTGATATAATGGGGTTAATGGTGAGAGTGGTTCTCACCTACAACCCCCGCAGCCTGAAAGGCTCATCATGTCCGACATCACCACTTATCAGGACCTACTTAACAACGACCACGACGCACTAGTGGCCGAGTGCGCGGCGCTCTACCCGACGCGCAAGCCTAGGCAGCCACGTGCTAACCAGCGCAGCTATGATGCGATGCTCGCCGAGTATCAGGCGCAGCTAGCCGCTACCTCTATTAATATGATTAACTTTTCGTCCACGCCCTGGAGCTAGCGTGGTTATCGTTGCTATAGTGATTATCTTTTTATTAATATACGAGGATTGATAACATGAAGACATGCCCCTGCGTTAACACTAATCACGCTATCACATCAACACAGCGCGCCTATTGTCGCCGGGCCTTATCAATGGCATACGACATGCGCGACCGTACCGCAATTGCTAAAATCAAGGATGCTCTAGGCGCTTGTCCTTCTATGACCCGCACCAACGGCGGCGCAGCTGAGGCCCTGAGTCAGAGCGCGGATATGCTTATTAAGTGGGCCGAGTCTCAAGGCGCAACCATTAACCGTTAAAGGAATTTATTTTATGTTTGATTTTGATACACTAATCCAGGACGTAATCCGGGAGCATGACAAGCACGACACGTTCCTGGATGATGAGCTTGACGACGTCTTGTTAACCGATGACGAGCACGACACAACCGAGCCAGAGGATAGCCTCTTTGCGGCTATTGACCGGGCCGGAGACATGTGCTAGCATGCCTAGGCTTAATTGGTTCCGCATTTATACTATTACCGGCGACGTTCTAATCGTGGCCGGCTTTATCGCTTGCTTTTACTTTGGGTTTGTGCACTAGCACACCCCCCCCTCCCCCGGCATACTAGGTCTAGTACGGCGAGAGCCCCCTAGCCTAGTCTAGATACACGCACAATAGCGCTAAGAAATTTTCCGAGATTTGCATAGTTCAAAACTATTTATATGCAGAGGCTCACATGAAAATAAAGCTTAAAATTAAGACCCCCAAAAAACCGCCCCAAAATATCTCCGAAGCTAACCGCGCAGAGAAGGCCGGTTTCGTGCAGCAGGACCTCTTGGATAAGCTTAAGCAGCATATCTCATTGGACAGGTTCAATCCTTCGCACTACGTAACGTTCCATAGCGTCAATAAAGTCGGGATTAACCCACAAACGGAATATAACACCCCAGTCGGGATATATGCTTACCCGGTTAACCAAGAACTCATCAACCAAATTGAGTCAGGGAACGTTCCCTTTGCTAGCAATGCAGCATACGTATCAATACTTAAGCTTAAAGAGGGCGTTAAATTGTTAACGGTTAACTCAAATATTGGATTGAGGCATTGGACGAAGCTCATGAGCAGCGAGACCGTAGGTAGGTTTAACCTTGAAGATACGTCCTTTGAAGAAGAGGTCAGAGCTATAGAGTCCAGGGCGCTAGAGCTTAAAGGTGATAGTTTCCCAGAGTGGACAGCTATATGGCGAGAAAAGCTAAGCCCAACGTATTGGGCCTCAGACAAAAAAAGAAAAAGAAAGAACGACTATGCACATATATGGCTAGCCACTAAGATGATCGCCGGTGGCAACCCAGCAAAATGGAACGGAATCTTAAGATACATGGGCTTTGATGGCGCTATAGACGTAGGTCAGGGCATTATTCATCGTAACGAAAAGCAGCAAGCTGTTTTCTTTTCAAAAAAAGCAATTGAAGTCGTTACAACAATGGACAATAAGTACCAAAAGAGAAAAGTAAGAGGTACGGCTAGAAATTAGAGCTTATTAAGCTAGCTTGGAGCTAGTTAAAACAACGCAGGGAGACCATATCACGTGAAATTAACAAAAACCGAGTTAGCTAGCATTATAACAGAAGAAATAGCTAAAGAAAAAAACATCGCGAAGGCCAAAGAAATTCAAAATATAATTCTAGACGAAGTTCGCGATGCAATCCGCGAAGGTTTCTTTGACTCAATCAAAGGCGCGCTAGGCATGGGCAGCGGTGGATCTAAGAAAAAAAAGTCACTGACCGAGTATATGGAAGAGGTAATAGCAGCTGCTGAGCCTCTAGAGCCGCTAGGGGAAAGAGCACCAAGAGCGCGAGGCAATCAACTAACATCAGGTCCAACGGGCTTTAGATCAATATATGACGCTATGTCCCGAGTGCATAGTAACCCGCGAAACAAAAACGTTGCAGCTGCCGGCAATGCCGAAGTGCTTGAGGCAGACACAAAAATTCTAGAAATTGTCGGCATGATTGAAGGAGCGTACGCTGCAGCATCAAAAGCCGCAGGTGAAGCTGTAAAAGACGCGGGGGACAGCGCTATTGATCACAATAATCAATTGAACAAGAACCAAGCCTATCAAGAGATCTTAAGATCTGTACCAGAAGATATTAACAAAGAATTTATGTACATATACATGAGCACTAAAATATATACTATGACATACAGGAACAAACATGTGTTGCCTTATTTGAAAAAAACTTCGCCAGCCGGCGTCCGAAAAGCCGAGCTAGCCCGGAAGGCTGCCAAACAAGCAGCACATGCACGTATAGCGTTTGCAAACAACCAAGAGCTTGGCCGAAACCTGAGATTAGGTATGGCTAGCCGAGGCTTATAAGAAAAGGAGAATTAATAATATGCCTAGATTCACAGGACAAAACAAAAAGAGAATTGACCCAAGATATTTCTTGCAAGAAGATACGGATGATAAAGCTATAGTTGAATATGGCGATTACGACGATGCGCCAACGCAGGCTGATTTCGCGCAAGAAGAATCCGATGAAAAGAGAATAGAGCTATATCTCAGCGTTCTTATGCCCCGGGCAAAAGATTTTATGCTTATGCTAGCCGATCTTAAGACTCCGGCTTACAAGGACGCGTATAGTAGCGAAGAACTAGTCGGCGAAATGGCTGCTGTTGCTGGTCCAAACCCGATTGACCTTTTAGAAGAGATTCTCAGGGCCCTAGGGGAAGATCCAGATGATATCATGCGATCATCCCTAGATGACGATGGAAGATTTTAATTAATGTTTAATTCACTTACTCGCCGAGAAGTCAACTCAATCAAGGACATGCCATGACATGTTAACAAGTTTTAAAAGCGTTAATAAACTAACGTCTCTCCGGAGACGTTGTATGCGTTACGCTTTAACTCTTGTTAGTGTCGTCTTTTTAATCTTATTGATGGTCGGTTGTGGCGGCCAACCAATCGCAAATCATAAACCGGCCGATTTGACCGTTGAATATAACGGCAAAAAAGTTTTTGAAAGAAATCCGCAAAATAAAGCCCCTCTAAGGCTTAAAAAGCCCGAACTAGTGTTCAACTCTGTACATGACTTAAAAAGTGCCTTAGGCAGCCAAACTCGCCCTCTGGTGATTATTTATTCTGCCAATTGGTGCGCGCCTTGTCATGCATTGAACAAAACTTTGATCAAAAGAGGTTTGAGGGGTAGGGTTATTATATTGAATGTAGATAAACCCTGGGTTTCTCATTTTATTACGCAATATAACATTAAAGGTGTCCCTACTATGCATGTTATAGGCATGAATAATAAGTTGTATACCTTTCAAGGATTAAATCCTATCCTCAATACTTTAAGAGTCATATTATAAAAAAATTCCTGCGAAAAAAATTCCGTCGCGAAAACGCGAAAAAAATACAAAACAAATATTTACTGTGTTATACTGTTATAACTAGTTCTCAAAAGGAGATAATATATTATGAGCACGGTAGCTACAAAAGGAAGTAGTGTAAAAGTTCACTACAGAGGTACACTTAATGATGGAACTGTCTTTGATAGTTCATACGATAGAGGTGAAACTATTGGTTTCACCGTTGGAGATGGTATGATGATACCAGGATTTAACGATGCTGTCAGTGGAATGACTACAGGCGAAGTCCGAAAAATTAGTCTGACGTCAGATCAATGTTATGGTCAGCACCACCCAGAAGCGGTAAGGGAGATCCCTAGAGAATCTTTTCCTGATGACTTTAGTTTTGAAGAAGGCGCCGAAGTTATGGGTACCGCGAATGGGGCACCGGTACGAGGCACAATTCAAGAAGTTAAAGAAGTCAATGTTACAATTGACTTCAATCACCCGATGGCTGGGAAAGATCTTAACTTTGAAATTGAGTTAGTTAGTGTAGCTGACACTGAAGGCGGCAGTACCGACAGCTAAACCCACATCACTATCCCACCTTAAACTTCCTATCAATTAACGATACTACAACTCTTTCCATATACTATTTAAATTACCAGTAATATATGGAGGAGTTGTTTCGTTATGAAAATCACAAAAACTGAATTTGCTAAATTAATTAAAGAATCTGTACTTCGGAAGATTTCGGAGGTAACGGATCAAATGTCCAAAGCCCAATTACAGGCTAAATATCGCGAAAAAGGAAAAGATGCGGCTAGACTTAAGGGGGTAACTAACCAAGAGAAGGCCCTCATAGATAATATAGAAAATGCCTTAGTTGGTATTGCAAAGGAAAAAAATCTACTATCAGGTGATCTCGCCATGAGAATCCAAAAATTAATAGATTTGATCACCAAATATAAAGGCCCGGGCGCCGGAGAAGAAGCCCCAGTACCTGATGCCGGAAGTGCACCCGCTGCGCCCGCTGCTGCAGGTGCTGAAGAGGAAGATAACTTCACTCTTTAAATAAGAAGATAAATAAAACTATTAATCTGTGTTATACTTACTGTATAACACAGGTGATATCATGTTTGAAATAGCTATTGGTATGACACTGGGCTGCTTTATCAGTCTAGTATCAGTGTACCTTACCATAAATCATAAGATTAAAAACGAAAAATCTATCAAGCAGGCGCTTGAAGGTCTGACCGACGGAGACTATAGAATAGAAGTCAAAAACGGCCATAACTATGCTTCTGCAGATCTAACTTTAATCAAGAAGGCGCCGCCCAATGCGCGTAGAAGATAAGAACTGGACTACAGGAACCAACAACAATATCAAATTTTCTGATATTGTTGCTATAATTGAAGAATATGTTTCTTTGGGTTCCAACATCTTTATCGGATCCGATTCCTTTACATCTGGTGGCAAAGTGTGCTTTGCTAGTACGATATGCTTGCATGGGGGAACAAAAGGAGGTAGGTATTTTTTCTACAAAGAAAACGAAGACTCCAAAAAATATATGACATTAGTTCAGCGAATCACAGAAGAAACCAGAAGAGCCATAGAGCTAGCTGAGCTTCTGTTCATAACTCACAACTTTGATCCCGAAATCATGGAAGTCCATATTGATGTTTCCCCCTTCTACACCAAGAACGGTACTTCTAAATTCTCCGACATGCTCAAAGGGTATGTCAGCGGTTACGGATTTGACTGTAAAATCAAACCTAATGCCTGGGCTAGTCAGTCAGTAGCTGACAAACACTCCAAGTGAACGACGTTTTGCATTTATGTTATCATGTTGATATAGAAGAATTGGTTGGCAATTACGTCACTTCCCAGCATTACAGGGATATTGTACTAATAGTTTATAATCCCGCGAAATATATTGATTATCTTAAAGACCTAGGTTTCTTTTTTGACGAGACCAAAATACATTTTGATAAAATTCTGGTTGTACTTTTGGATGATATCGGTGATGGAATAGACTTGATCAATCTTGTAGACCCAAGCAGCGGCCCAATATGCTCTCTTTGGGTTGACGGCAACAAAGTGACAGATAACATAGAGGAGAATCTGTAGTTCCATACTATTTATTACATGAAACTTATAATGGAAAACTGGAAGAATTTTATTAAAGAAGATGATCAAGACTCCAAAGAGGTGGCAAAACTAGTACTTATCAACTCCAATAACGAAGTCCTTTTTCTTAAGAGGTCAAATTATGTGGACAAGTTCGCAGGAGAGTGGGACTTACCAGGCGGTCACCTCAAAGTAGGAGAGGCTCTTGTGGATGGTTTACAGAGAGAAGTTGAAGAAGAAACCAGCTTGAAAGTGCTGCGAGTCAGGCTGTTTACAAAAATTGATAATATTAGCTTTTTTGAATCAGTATACGAACAAGGAAGTATTGTATTGAGCAACGAACACACTGATCATAAGTTCATCAATCCCTTTGAGTTCAAAAATCCAGACAAATTTCAAAAAATTGCTCAAAAGGTCGTAACCAGTGTCTAGTTTAAACAAAATTTTTAAGAAAAAACTAAAAGAAGCTGACCTAGACACTACGGGATTGTCAATAAAAGATAATTTACATCAAAAATTTTGGTACAAACAGAGATTAGATCCCAAAACTAGAAGAATGTTACTAAAAATAGCTGACGATATTGCCGATGAGCTTGATATTAAGGATTATATTGAAGACATAATCTTAACAGGATCTATCTGTAGTTATAATTGGCATAATCTTTCCGACATTGACCTCCATCTTATGCTTGATTTTAAAAATATTGATGAAAATACGGACCTTGTTAAGAAATTCCTTGATGCTAAGAAAACATTGTGGAATAAAAATCACGATATCATGATACATGAGCACGAAGTTGAAATTTATTTTCAAGATATTAGCGAAGATCACGAAGCTGCAGGAATATATTCTCTGTTAGGCGGGGTGTGGAGAATGGTGCCTATAAAACAAGATGTAAAACTTGATATATCAACCGCAGAAAAGAAGGCCGACTCCATAAGCAACGAAATAACCAAAGCCCAGGAGCTTTTTTCGGAAGGTGAGTATGAGATTGCCAATAAAGTGGCTAATAAAATAAAGAAAAAGATCAAGAATATGCGCCAATCTGGATTATCTAAGGAAGGTTATTACTCAGCAGAGAATCTGGCATTCAAGATACTCAGAAACAATGGACTTTTAGAGATTTTGTCTACTCTTAAAATTATTTCTTACGACAAGATGATGTCAACAGGCGACGTCACTCTTAAAATTGTTTAAGATCTAGTTTTTTGGGTACTATTTAGTGCGTAAAAGGAGTAAATTAATAAAATGTGTATAATTTGTGTTGAACTAGAACGAGACAGACTAACAATTCAAGAAGCTAGGAGAAATTTTGGAGAAATGGCGCCATCTTTAGGTGATCACGCAAAAAAAGTAGAAGAAACCATTACAAAACTAGAAATTGAGCAAGCTTTGAAAGAATTTTTGGAAGATTTAAGGGATTTAGAAAATGATTGATCAAAAAACACTAAATTTGATTATAGAAGAGTACTTCAATAGCCTGTCTGCAGATTTAAAGACCAAATTAGACGAACAAATTGATAAAATGTCCCTCAAAGATTGGCTGGATCCACTAGTCCCTGCTCCTTGGGACGATGATTACTGCGAAACAACAAATCAGGAGGAATCTGAGCAATGAATCTAGAAAAACTTAGAAAATTAGTCCAAGAAGTATGCGGAGAAGCTGAAACACAACAGACACCAGCACCAGTTGATAGTGGTGTAGAGCCCTCAGGGGCAAAACTGGCAAGAACTGACCTTATCACTATAGCCAAGGATGCACAAGAGCTGGTAAACATGTTTGGAGATGATGTGGAGCTTGATGATTGGGTTGAAGCCAAAATAACAAAAGCTGCTGACTATCTTAATTCTATCAAGAAGCATCTAGGTGGTGAAATCGTGCGCCAGCACGGTGGATTAATGGAAAAATCAAACGACAAAAAATGATATAATAACTCTATTCTAATAAAGGAGTTATGATGTTAGCAGATGTTGTCGTAGATTTACAGTATGGTGACTGTGGTAAGGGAAAGATCACCAATTTTTTATGCACTCAAAATGATTACACACATGTTATAAGGTATAATGGTGGGTGCAACGCTGGCCATACCATCTATCATGAAGGAAAAAAAATAATAACCCACCATATACCGTGCGGGGTCTTACACGGCATCAAATCCGTGATAGGACCAGGTTGTGTACTTAACGTTAAACAATTCTTCAAAGAAATCAAAGAACTTGAGGACGCAGGAATCAATACAGAAGGCTTGATCAAAGTAGCATCCAATGTCAACATCATAACAGACTTCCATATGATAGAAGACAAGGAAGACACAGAAATAGGTACTACCAAGAGAGGAAACGGACCGGCTTATAGAGATAAATATGGAAGAAAAGGAGTGCTGGCTCTTGAAGTACCAGAACTAGAAGAATATATCATTGATATGTACACAGAACTGCACGAAAACGAAGAATTTGGAGAAATAAGAGTACTTTTTGAAGGTGCTCAAGGTTTTGGCCTTGATATAGATTGGGGAGATTATCCTTACGTAACTTCTAGCCACTGCACCGTCGGAGGCGCGATCTTGAACGGAGTTCCTCCGAGCTGCATAAGAGATGTTTGGGGCGTAGCCAAAGTATATGAAACATACGTGGGCGCTAAAGAGTTTCAAGGACATGAACCAGAACTTGAAAAGATAAGAGAAATCGGTGATGAATACGGTGCAACAACTGGGCGGCCAAGGCAAACGAATTGGTTAGATCTAGATCTTATAAGGAAGGCTATCAACATCAATGGCGCAAACATCGTGGTGTTCAATAAAATAGACGTATTAGAGAAGGCTAAAACGTGGATTCTATATGATAGTATCAATGCTTTTCACTTTGATACCGGGGAAGATATGAATTATTACATAAAAGATTATATAAACAAGTTCAAGCCTAACACAGAAGTATTGTTTTCTGGAAATAAGGAAATAATTTAACTAATTAAAATACCAGATTGGTATTTCTTATGAATGAAGAACATTTTAAAATAGTAACTCAAAGTCTAATGGACTTTTGTCGCGATAAGCTTGGGTATGAAGACGACCCAGACGTTAGATACGTGCGCGACGAGGAAAATGCGCGGAATATGTTGGCTAGCACTGCCAATTACAATCCTTCTTCCAAGGTTGTGACTGTGTATATTTCCAAAAGACACCCAAAAGATATCCTAAGATCAGTTGCTCATGAGCTAGTACATCACGACCAGTGTTGTAGGGGTGATTTAGATAATTCCCACCATACGCCCCCAGGATATGCACAAAAAGACCCTCACATGAGAAACATGGAGAAAGAAGCGTACCTCAAAGGGAATATGATGTTCCGTGATTGGGAAGATTCCGAAAAAGAAAGCGGCGATTTGGTAACACTAAGATTTATAGGAGAAAATAATATGAAAGATTTAGAAGATTACATTGAGAATGAAGTTAACTTAGTCCTAGAAGGAAAGAAAAAAAAGCCGGATGATGATGGAGACGGTGTACCAGACTGGGCAGACAAGAAACCTGGAAAGGATGATCACGAGGATTCTGACAAAAAAGAGAAAGTAGAAGAAGATTCTGATAACATCACCGAGGCGAAGTGCCCACATTGTGACGGAGATGCACCAAAGAGTGAATGCAACTGTAATAAGAACGAGTCTACGGATCTGCAAGATCTGATCAGACAGGCAGTATTGGAAGCACTGGCGGAGTCCGACATCATGTTGAGTGAAGGTTCAATGAAGAAGACCTCTAGATTCAAAGAAGGTCAAAAGGTAACTCACAAAACTGATAATCTCGGTGTAGGCACTGTTGTTTCCAGATCTGGTACCACTGTAGGGGTTATGTGGAAGTCAGGTCAACAGTCGCATGATCACAACATGCTTAAACAGTCAAGCATGAAAGAGGGTCATGAGGATCCATTAAGTTATTATAAAGACATGGAGGAGGAGGAAAAAGAGCCTTATGATTACGATGATGATGGGTCGGACGACTTAAGCTACAAACTTAGAGCTAAATTAAGAGCACAAAAAGAAAAGGGCAAGAAGAAGAAAGACCTTGAAGAGGCAAAACCAGAAAAACTGACTCCTGGACCTGATTATGTACCTCCATCGTACGATGAGTTGCCATCTAAACAGAAGCCCAATAAGGCAAGAGAGAAACGCGGCGAAAAGGGAAAGGGCCATTCGCGGGGTTCAAAGGACCGAAATTTTAGACAGCACGTAGATGTACAAAGAGGCGGAGATGGCGCTCGTAAAAATATAGGTCATGATACGCCTTGGGAGAAAAATGAATCAAGATCAGAGTTGACTGTCAGAAAGGCAGAACAAAGCTCTATAAACCGATTGAACGAGCAAAGACTTATCAACCTCAACAAGATGCTAATAGAAAAATTACTTAAATAGGAGCAACTAATGGGCGCTTTTTACGGACATATGAACCACCTGTATGACAATGGTTCGCTGACCTTCGGAAAACTTAAACATATACTTACCAGTGCTGCAGCCGGGGAACTGGTTGGTACAGAGAAGCTTGATGGGATGAATCTCTATGTTTCTTATTCTGTATTGGAAGGAAAAGCTAAAGCTGTAAGAAATGCTGGAAATATTAAGTCCGGTGGTCTAGATGCAGAAGAACTAGCTAAAAAGTTCTCGGGTAGGAAAGGAGTAGAAGAGGCTTTCAACACGGCTTTCCAGGGTTTTGAAAAGGCAGTAAGGACTCTGACCCCGAAAAAGCAAATTGATATTTTTGGAAAGAATGCAGAAATATTTTATAATGCTGAAGTCATAGATGATCGTGCGGTTAATATAATCAACTATAATACGCGCTCCTTAGTAATACATCGCGTTGGTCATGTTTATTATAATAAAAAATCAGGAAAAATAGAGCCCAGGGATATAACGGCTAATTTTGAAACACTGAATCGGTCTTTGGCGAGAATGAATACTGCATTCGCAGTTGAAAACTTCTCAGTGCAAATCAATGCCATCAGAAGATTGGAAAATTTCCTAAACAGCTCGTTGTTGGAAAAAACACTAGCAAATATAGAAGCCATCCAAGGTGAGAATGGTCTCACTGACACTAACCATATTAATGATTTGTTGGCGGCTAGAGTTGTTCCTATGGTAAGAGACTTGCCTTTGTCGGTTGACGGAAAAAAAGAATTAATCATTAAGATCTTAAATCTCAAAGGATCGGAATCTATAACAAGGATCAGAAAAGGGTTGTCTTCCCAAGATAAAGCCAGTGTTGACGCTGTATGGAACAATAGAAAAAATATATTTAAACAAGCAGTATTACCAATTGAAGAAATTATTCATGATTTCGCCATTGAAGCCCTTAAGGCTTTTGAAAGCCAATATGTTTTAGATAAGAGCGAACCAGAAAATATAAGAAGAAATATAAGATCAGCAGTCAACACAATTCAAAACTCTGAAGATGATAAGCAAATCTCTGTATTGATGAAGCAACTTGAAAAACTTAAAGACATTGAAAGTGCTCATATTAGCACCACGGAAGGGTTCGTTTTTGCTGGTCCTGACGGTGTTACATACAAGCTTACAGCCAATTTCGCACCCATTAATCAGATACTGGGCCTAGCCAGATCATCCGCCAGCAAGACTCATCCGGATATAGTACACCAATTGAAAGAACAAGACGCCGCTGCGCCGAGTTTCATAGACATCAAAAGAACTGTTGGGATATATCCTGGAAAATTTAAACCTCCCCATAACGGACACGTATTCTCTATTAAAGAGGCACTTAAAAAATGCACAAATGTATTAATATTAGTTGCCCCGGTTGAGAGGTCCCTCAAAGATGGCACCAACATAACTTGGCAAAATTCAATTGATCTCCTCAAGTTGTTTCTGAATACAGAAGGGATAGGGGAGGATAGGGTCACTGTTATTAAGTCTAGCAACAACTCTCCAGTTAGGGCCATGTTTGAAGTACTTAATGGGGAAAATGAGGCAGCTGCTGGAGTGGGATACCCCTCTGAGGGGGATTTGATTATTCCAATCAGGAGTGATAAATTAGATCCAAAATCTGGAAGAATTGACAAAGAAACAGGCTTCAAAGATCCGAAGACCCAGAAACCAGATTGGCACATATTTGCGGACTTTCATGAATACGAGTCAGAATTTCCAAATGTATGGGCGGCAGATGTAACGGAATTTGTCATTCCGGCCTATAAAGGCCTAGGCGCTACTGAGTTCCGAAAAGCTTTAGAAGAAGGGGAAGATATTAGTAAATTCATACCCAGCAGTGTTAATCCCGACGTCGTATATAATATTTTGGGCGTCAAAAAAAAAGAACAGGAGAAAGAAATTATGGATTCGGAATATTCATTGGATGAAGATTTTCAAAAGAACGTTGCAAAAACTAGAACCTCCGCTGGTCACAAAAAGCTTTTAGATACCGGCCAGAAACACCTTACTAAATATGGTAAACCGTTTAATCAGCCACGTACGATTGATAAATCTAATGCTTTCCTAGCAAGAGAAAGTGAGGGTCAAGAAATTAGTCCGGATACACCGTACGGAGTCATCAACAAGAAGACTGGTGATATTGTATATAAAACAACTTATAAAAACAGGAATAAGGCCAGGTCTATAAGGGATAGAAAAGATCTAGAACACGGTGCCATAGAGTATACTGCCAGAATATTAAAACCAGAAGAAATTGAAGAATCTTCTATGTCTGGTGGAAATATTGCAGGCCATGTTGGTGGTAGTTTTTCTAGCATGGATGTTGACAAGGAAAACAAAAAACACAAAAAGGATCTTAAAAAGAAATTTAAAAGAGAGGATTTTAAAATGGAATCTAGAGAAGAAATCGTTGCTGAATTGAAACTGAGAGGAACAATCAAGAGGATGCTCAAAGTTGAACGGATCAAGTTTGTACGAAAAAGCTTAGAAGAAGCCATTCAGAACTTTGACCTAAGATCTGTGTTACAAACACTTATATCCGAAGCTGATGTAGAAAAGAGTCCTCACTCAAGCACAGCGATCAACAAATTAGAAAGATTGCTGGATGAAATCGTTAGTACTCTTGAAGATGGATACAAAGCTTTGACGACAAACGATGAACAGAGAGAATCATATAGAAAACATATACTTAGCGCTATAGAAAATGCTTTAGCGCCGGCAGCTTTGGCAGATAAAGTTTCTGAGGAGGTTAATGAGGTTGGTATTAATGTCAAAGATACCGACGGGGACGGCCAAATCAATGTAGACCCACTTAATGCTTCTGACGAAGATAAATACATAGACGTTAGAAATAAAGATCAAGAGCCAGAAGAAAAAAGCGAGGAAGAAGACGAAGAGGAGAATTTTGGCATAGAGGGCCTAGAGAAGACAGGTAGAGATGATGCCTATAGAGATTTTAAGCAAATTAAAGACAAAGTAATTGCTTCCTATAATTCTATGCACGATCCAAACGACAAAGACGTCTTTTATGATTACCTATTGACGAATGTTAAGATGCATTTTGATAATTTTGAAGAAGAATTAGGAAATATCAAAGGAGAACCAGAATCAGATTCATATGACCCAGACGCTAGTCCGATGAATTCGGCACCCGAAGAACAGCCACTAGATCAACAAATTTAAATTTTTTTGGTCTTAGGGCTTGCAATTGACAAAACATTGTGTTATTTTAGTTGAGGTGGTTGGGTTTGGCAGTTAAAAGGAAAACAAAAAATTATAATTCAATTCTAAACAATATAAAAAATAATTATAAAAATAAAAGTTTTGAATTTATTATAAACAATTTAACTTTAGAAGAATTAATATCAGCAAAATTAGAATTATCTTCTAAAGGCTTAAATGGTAAATTATATGGATATCCTATATTTAAAAATATAAATCAAATCACTAAAGAAGCTTTAGTAAGATTTTCTTTAAGATATTCTAATTCACAAAAAAAAGCTGCAGCATTGCTGGGCTTAAGTCTTTCTGAGTTTAAATCTTATATTAAAAAATATAATCTTAACATTGGAGAAAACGATGAATATTGATATCAATAAAATATGTTATTTATTTGATGTAGATGGGACTCTCACCAACCCAAGAGAAAAAATAACAAACTCTTTTAAAGAGGAATTTAAACGTTGGGCCTCAGGTAAACAATTGTTTATTGGTACTGGGTCTGATTTTGCAAAAACCAAACAACAACTTTCACAGGATGTATTAAATCAATTTCAGTTAATATTTTGCTGTATGGGTAATGAAACCAGGAACTCAGCCGGAGTAGTGTTGGAAAGAAACGTATTTAAAGACTGTCAGAAATTAGAATCGGATCTTGAGAAATTTCTAACTAAAAGTCAATTTAATGTCAAAACCGGTCGGCATCTAGAATATAGAACAGGGATGGTTAATTTCTCTATAGTTGGGAGAAATGCAAACCAGCAAGAGAGAAAAAGTTACAATAAATGGGATTCAAAATTTAAAGAAAGAGAACAGATCGCACGCTATATCAATGAAAATTATCCAAACTACGAAGCTTCCATCGGAGGATCAATATCAATAGATATAATCATGAAGGGAAAAGATAAAGGTCAAATCATACAACACCTTACCAGTAAGGGGATCAAAAAATTGGTGTTTTTAGGTGATCGTTGTTTGCCAGGCGGCAACGATTACGGCATAATAAAAGAATTCAATAGATCTAATTTGGCTTTTGAGTGGTACCAGGTTAGTGGACCGGATCATGTCTTGTCATTAATAAAAAATAATAAAGTTTTCTTCTAGATGTGGTAAAATTGATTAAGCTAATTTGGAGTTAAAATGATAAACAATTATTGGGGATCCGCAGAAGAGAAAAAAAGAAATCTTTTTGAATCTACTTCTGAAAGACAGAATGCCGGCTCGGAAGATTTTAATGCTGTTGAATCTGTAGATAACAGGATATATTTTTATTCAGGTGTTACAAGGCCTAAAATACTCAAACTTAATAAAACTATACATAGTTTAAATAAATCAATGTTGCGATCGCAAGTCAACGGCTATAAGCCTCCGCCAATTGAGCTATACATTAATAGTTATGGCGGGTCAGTTTTTGCTGGTTTGGCAGCCATAGACTATATTAAAAACTCTACAATACCCGTAGAAACAATTATAGACGGCTGCGCAGCATCTGCTGCCACGATGATGTCGGTAGTCGGTAGTCATCGCAAAATGCATAGGCATGCATGCATGTTGATTCATCAATTGTCTGGCGGTATGTGGGGGAAGTTCTCAGAGATGAAAGATGAGATGGAAAATTCAGAAATGCTGATGAAGAAGATTAAGGGAATTTATGAAGAGCATGCTAAGATTCCTAAAAAGTTTTTAGATGAGATTTTGACTCATGATCTGTGGTGGGAAGCTGAAACATGTTTAAAGTATGGTCTAATTGACGAGATAGTTTGATGCCTATATATTTATATGAATGTGAAAGTTGTTTGCATGAAGAAGAGAGAATTGTGAGATATTCAGCAAGGGAGAAATATTTAAATATGGTGTGTCCAAAGTGTCATGAACGTTGTTTTAAGATGAAACCAGGCAAGCCCAGTTTTCAACTAAAGGGAAAAGGATGGTTTAAAGATGGCTACTCGTAAGACCAGGAAGAAAACAAAGAAAACCAAAAAAATAGACTTAGAGCAAGCGAGAATTCTTATTGAGTCGGCCTTGAAGGTTGATTCTGACATTAAAATATTTTGGGCAGATTTTAAATTTGTCAAGGGCAAAGAAGACACAATTCAATTGGTGGTTGATAAATTAAGTTTAAATTTTTTAGAAAAAATTAAGAATACCCCCTTAGTTAAGGACGTCCACTTTTTCGCGAAAGTGGGTACCGGTATCCACGGCATAAATCTATTGTTTAAGTTATATATTATTTTTGAGGAGTTATAAAACATGAAAGAATATAGAAAAAGAATTGAAAAACTCAAGTATGAAATACTTGATTTGGAGATAGATCTAGAAAAAGCATTATCTAGAGGTAAGAAGAATTTAATTAAGCGTCTTGAGTTGATGATCAGAGAAAAAAAGTACAAAGTCTCTAAGTGGTCAAATTTTTAGATGCTCATCTAGAAAATCCTTTAAAGACTTATATCTCACCATAATCGTTAGATTCCTGAAATTGGGATTCACGGCAAATATAACACCAACCACTTTTCCGTGTGAATTCAACACGGCCGATCCAGAACTACCCCCAATTGCTGGTATGGATATTAGGGCATGATGTTTGTTCATCGTTGGCATCAAACCACTATAGTTTCCGGACAAATATAACGCAGAGGGGGCATAATAAACCCCAACCGGCGCAGACATAGAGTATACTCTTTCGCCAGGTTTTGGTGCGCCACTTGATAATCTCAGTGCCGGCAAATCTAGCCGGTTAGTTTTAAGCAAACACAAATCATTGCCACCACCATTAACGAATCCATCAGCTATTTTGTGCACTTCTGCTTTGTATTTTTTGTTGTTGTGTCCGCGTATAAAAAAATCTATTTCATAATTAATCATGCTATCTTTGATATGTTCTGGGACGCTTACGTGACAGACATGCCCGGCAGTCAAAATAAAAGTTTTATCCCTTATATGTTTGATTACGCTTCCGGACCCATAAGAACCAAAAACAGCTTCCATGCATTGAGACGTTTGTGTTGTTTCATTGTTGCGACACAGCTTTGATGTGATCACCGTGTGTATCTGTATGAAGGCTTTAGGTTGATAAGCCTTAGTGTCATGTGCACTGGCACACCCAGCAGATGTTAATAAAAATATTAGAAATAATATGCTTCTTATGATCATAGTGCTCCTATATAATAACTATAGCCTAGAAAGAAATATTTTTTTAAAAAGGAGAAATATAATTGAATGAATTGTTTTTGATATTTGCGCTTTTAGTGTGTTATAATGGTGAGGAAGTCTGTAAGGGTAATGGGGTGTTTCAAAAGGGGCATGCCGAAACCTTAATCAACCTGACTACACCTTGGGAAAAAATTGAAGAAAAACCTATTTACTATATCAGTGAGAAGTTATTAAAAAATGAAGAAGACCTACGTACTAGACACCAATGTTTACCTGACGGATTTTAAATCAATAAGAAGTTTCGGTGAGAATGATATTGTTATACCACTTAAAGTTTTAGATGAGATTGATAAACACAAAAAAAGACAGGACTCGGTCGGTGTTCATGCAAGAAATACAATAAGAGAGTTAGATAATCTAAGAAGCCAAGGAAATTTGAGCGACGGTGTAGTATTGGGAGAAAGCCTAGGTACACTATTCGTTAAGAAATATGACCCTTTTTGTCTACCGGATGATTTAGATCTAGATAACCCAGACAATCAAATTATAGCTACTGCAATCAGCTTACAAAAAGAACTACAAGAAGTAGTAATAGTTGTGTCCAGAGACATCAACATGAGAGTCAAATGTGATTCTCTTGGTATTGAGTGTGAGGACTATATCAATGATCAGGTGGTGGAAAACAAAGATACTTTGTATACTGGATTCCGTGAGCATTTGGTGGATGATCAAATAATAGATTCAATTTATAAAAATGAAGATATCTTTCTGGATAAAGAAGATGTATCGCTATTGTCAAATCAATTTATCATGCTAATCAGCAGCTCCAGCGAGAAGAAGACAGCTCTAGTTAAATTCAAGAATTATGAAACACCACTTAAGAAAGTAGATTCATATCAAACAGGTGTCTGGCAACTTCGCCCTAGAAACAAAGAGCAAAATTTCGCTTTGGACTTGCTTATGGATCCCGATATAGATTTGGTTTCCATTATAGGTAAGGCGGGATCAGGCAAGACCTTGTTAGCATTGGCTGCCGGTCTGCAGCAGTGCTTTGGGGGTACCGCCAACGACAAAAGCTATGATAGGGTGATAGTTACAAAACCAGTAGAGCCCGTTGGCAAGGATATTGGTTTTTTACCAGGGTCTATGGAAGAAAAGATGATGCCCTGGCTAGCGCCAATACAAGATAATTTGAAAAATCTAATGGGAAATGACAAATTGACACTGGATATGTACATAGATGAAGGAAAAATAGAAATAGAAGCAATGACTTTCATTCGCGGAAGATCAATAGCAAACGCTTTTATTATTATTGATGAAGCCCAGAATATGACAAAACACGAAATCAAAACAATATTAACTAGAGTTGGTGAAGGATCCAAGATAGTGCTGACTGGTGATATAGAGCAAATAGACAATGTATATCTAGATGAAGTCAATAACGGATTGACCTATGTCATAGAAAAACTTAAAGATAATGTCATATCTGGTCACATAACGCTGATTAAGGGCGAAAGGTCCAAGTTGGCAACAATAGCATCCAAGATTTTATAGGAAAAGGAGTAAGACCATGAATCAGGAAGATTTAAGCGTATTAAACGAGAAAGTAGAGAAGAACAATGACCTTAAGACATTCGTCGTTGAACATGTGGGAACTAAATTAAACCCAGAAGACGAACAGGTGACACTAGAGATGGTCGTGGAAGTTATGGCAGACGAATTTCCAGAATTAATGCTCTGTGTGGCAGAAGAGAATTGGGTGAGAGGGTACCAGCAGGCCCTGGTAGATGTAGATTCCGGCCGAAAGTATATGAATGAGAACGTACATAAAAAATAAAGATAAAACTAAAAAGAAGTTTTTTAGTTTCGGCAACATAGACGTCATCATCAAAGATGACCTTGATTTTGATCTAGATTTTAATGATTTACAAAAAACACTAAAACTGGTACCTCACAGATATCTATACAATATTGATTATATAATTTTTGGTAAATTTGATTTCTTATCTAAAAGAGATTTTAATGCTTCATATCACGAAGGCGCAATATACATTGCAAACAGACAGGAAGATAACGATTCTGTGTTGGACGATGTAATTCATGAAATAGGCCATGCAGTAGAGGAACAATTTGGAGACTTTTTGTATTCTGACGGCCTAATAGAGAGAGAGTTTCTTAGCAAAAGAGCATTGCTGAAAAAAGAACTGGAAAGTGGCGGGTATAAGTGGACACCAGAATCAATATTCAAATCTCAATACGAAGAGGCACTAGACAGATTCTTTTATGACACTGTTGGGTATCCAACAATGACAATGTTAGTACAGGGAATTTATTACTCTCCGTATGGTGCGACTTCACTGCACGAATACTTTGCCAACGGCTTTGAGGCCTATCATTATCATAAAGATTTATATCTAAAAAAAGTTAGCCCTATATTGTATAATAAATTAGAAACACTAGAACAGGAGGTTGCAGAACATGTTTAACGTCACGAAAGATAATACAGAAATTAAGGTTGAGGTTGTTTTAAAGAAAAGAAAGCTTGCAAGAGATCCACATGTGGGTGTGGACACTAAAAAAGTGCTTGACTTTTTGGTCAAAGAGGGATATAATTTAGAAAATTATAAACTAATCAAATCATCTGAATGCAGCAACCTAGAGGGTGCAAACACTAGGAATAGCGGCATATGGGTATGGAAGAAAGAAGTAAAAAAGAATGCAAACACAAAAACAACCACCAAAGTCACAAGATCAAGATCACTCAAACCAACCCCAACCCCAACCCCAACAGAAAAGAAACAGGATAAGCTACTCAGAACTAAAGATATGGAATGATTGTCCCTTCAAGCATAAGCTAACTTATATTGACAATGTAAAAAAGTTTATTGGAAACGAGTATACTGCCTTTGGGACAGCAATACATTATGTTTGTGAAAATCTAGTAACGAATGAACGCCTAGAGGATGCTCATAGCATGTTTGAACTTAAATTCCTTGAAGAGCTACAGTCAATCGCTGGTAAGTATGAATTTAAAAAAGATCTCATTTCTGAAATGAGAGTACAAGGTAAAAACCTTATACAATATGTTTTGCCGGCCCTTGATAGATATTTTGATAAATACGAAGTAGTATCTGTTGAAGAACCGCTTTATGAGGATATGTCCTTCCTATCTTTGGATAAGAAATTTAAAGGGTTTATAGACCTTGTTGTAAAAACATCTGATGGTAAATACCATGTTATTGATTGGAAAACTTGTTCGTGGGGATGGAACATGAAAAGAAAAAGCGATAAAATCACAACTTATCAGCTAACTTTATATAAAAAGTTTTACGCTTTGAAGTATAATGTTGATATGTCCAATATTGAAACGCACTTTGCCTTACTAAAAAGAACAGCCAAAAAAGAGAATGTTGAGATATTTAAAGTTTCAAGTGGAGAAAAGAAAACGACTAATGCCTTGGACTTATTGAAGAGGGCTGTATACAACATAGACCACGGATTGAAGATTAAGAATAGATCATCTTGTCGTAATTGCGAATTTTATAAAACAGAACACTGTAGGTAAATAATGAAAAAAATAAAAATATTTTGTTTGGCAGATAGCCCACTGGCCCCCTCCGGAGTTGGCACCCAAACTAGGTATATGATTGAGGGGCTATTAAAAACAGGTAAGTATCAGTTTGTTTGTTTTGGGGGTGCTATTAGGCATCAAGATTACAAACCAATCAGGACTGAAGAGTATGGAGATGATTGGATAATTTATCCTGTTGACGGATATGGAAACCACCAACAAGTGAGGGCTCTCCTGCAGGCTCAAAGACCAGACATTGTCTGGATAATGACGGATCCAAGATTTTGGACTTGGCTATGGGAGATAGAGAATGAAGTACGCGCTGTTGCTCCTCTGGTTTATTATCATGTTTGGGATAACACTCCTTACCCTACTTTCAATAAAGTATGGTATTTATCAAACGACGTTAACGTCGCCATCAGTAAGCTTACCTATGATATATTAAATACTGTAGCACCTGAAGTGAGAACAGAGCATGTGCCTCATGCGATTGCTGACGATGTTTTTAAAAAGCTTGATCAGGATAAGATAGATATCTTCAAAAAAGAAAACAATATTGGTTACGATCCGGACGGAAACAAAAGGTTCGTGCTGTTTTGGAACAATAGAAATGCAAGAAGAAAACAATCAGGATCTCTAATGTTTTGGTTTAATGATTTTCTTAATAAGGTTGGTAGAGATAAGGCAACTCTCATAATGCACACAGAGCCAAAAGATCCTAATGGCCAAGACTTAATTGCGATAAGGGATCATTTGGGCCTAGACGAACATCAGTTTAAGTTATCTACGCAAAAACTCACAATAGAACAATTATCAACATTGTACAATTCTGTTGATTGTACAATAAACGTTTCTGATGCGGAAGGTTTTGGGCTATCAACTCTTGAATCTTTAGCTACAGAAACACCAATTATTGTCAACATGACCGGTGGCTTACAAGAACAAGTCACAAACGGAAATGATTGGTTTGGTGTGGGTCTTAATCCAGCCTCAAAGGCCATAATAGGTTCTCAAGAAGTACCTTGGATATACGAAGACCGGCTAAGTGGGCATGATGTGGTAGAGGCTATGTGCAAAATATACGAGATGACAGAAGCAGAGCGCGCCGATCTCGGTAAGGCCGGTCGCGAACACGTTATTGATAACTATAGTATGAAAAATTATATTAATAGTTGGGACAACCTGTTAACAGATGTAAACAAAGATCACGGATCCTGGGATAATCGCAAAAAGAAATACTGGAGTTTAAACAAAATCTTATGAGCAGAATTAAAGTATTAGTAGAAGGCCCAGCTCTAACCAGGTCTGGCTACGGAGAGCATACGAGACTAGTCTTGAGATCACTCAAAACGAGAGAAGGCTTGTTTGATATACACCTCAATCCCCTAAACTGGGGCGGCACTGGTTGGTTGACTAGCTTAGGAGAAGAGTCAGAGTGGTTTGGTTCTTTGGTGGCAAAGTTTCAAAATCTAGATGAGTCTAAACACAACTTTGATGTACAAATACATGTAGGTATACCAAATGAGTTTAGCCGTAAAGCCTCTCACTGTGTTTGTGTCACCGCCGGAATAGAAGCAACAAAGGTGTCTCCGAATTGGATTCAAAAATCTTACGATATAGATAAGATTATAGTGCCTAGTAACTTTTCAAAGTGGGTATTTGAGAATACTTTCTATGATGCTTCTAATGAAGAAGGTAAGCAATTCAAGGTCGGCTGCGGCGCATCAGTTGATGTTGTCAATTACCCTTATAAACAGTATCCTCACAGTGAATTAAATTTGGACCTTAATCATGAATTTAATTTTTTAAATGTGTCTCAGTGGGGTACGAGAAAAAACCTGGCTAATTGCATAAAATGGTTTTTGGATGAATTTGGCCAGGAAGAAGTTGGTCTAGTAATAAAAACAAATTTAGCAAAAAATTCAATAGTTGATAAGTTCACATGCATGTCAAAATTGAACGACGCAATAAACACCAGAACAGACCGGAAAGAACTGAAAGCATCTGTGCACCTATTGCATGGAGACATGTCAGATGCCGAGATGAATTCATTATATAAAGAAGAGAAAATTAAAGCTTTTGTTACAACAACACACGGTGAAGGGTTCGGCTTGCCATTGTTTGAGGCAGCTTATAACGAGGTACCTGTTATAGCCCCAGGATGGTCAGGCCACATGGACTTCTTATACGCTCCTGTTAAAGATAAAAAGTCAAATAAAATTAAAAACAAACCCTTGTTCGCAAAGGTTGATTATACCCTCAGACAAATACAGAAAGAGGCGGTATGGAAGGACATCTTAGTTGAAGACAGCATGTGGTGTTATCCCTCAGAGAGGGACTTCAAGAAAAAGATTAGAAAAGTCTACGAACAGTATGGTATGTACAAATCTTGGGCCAAAAAGTTAGCAGACCATATAAAGAATAATTTTTCTTTGGACTCTACAAAAGAAAAGATGTTAAAATCGCTAATACCCGAAAACATGCTATTTAAGGCAGAATATATTTTTGTAAATGATATGTTTGTAGAGGATTACACCGGTGGAGCTGAGCTTAGCATAGAAACCCTGATCAGCACTGCACCTTCAGATAAAGTTTTGAAAGTCAGATCTGCCGAGTTGAACGATCTGATATTAAGTAACAATAAAGAAGCTAAATGGGTTTTCGGTAATGTTGCGAATATATCAGACGAGATGCTACAGAAGGTGATTGGCTCTGGTGTAGAGTATAGTTTCGTTGAGTTTGATTATAAGTACTGCAAACACAGAAACCCGGTGTTGTATGAGATGGTTGAGGGCACAGGGTGTGATTATAAAAACACAGAGAAGGCGAAGTTAATTACTGATTTTGTAAATAACGCAAAATCAGTATTTTATATGTCTCAAGAACAGAAGAATATGCACTTAAGTCACATGCCTGGTATCAAAAATGAGAAAACGTTAGTATTATCATCGTTGTTTGATGATAAGTTTTTTGATACAATTGATCGCCTTTCTACAAAAACAAAAAGCAAAAACAGTAAGTGGGTTGTATTAGGCTCCAGAAGCTGGGTCAAGGGCCTAAACCAAACAGAGTCTTACTGTAAGGATAAGGGCTATGAGTATGATGTTTTATGGAACTTGAAGTATGAAAGTTTTCTAGAAAAGCTGGCAGAGTCTAAGGGTTTATGTTTTAAGCCTACAGGCCTAGACACATGCCCTAGAATGGTAATAGAGGCCAAAGTCCTGGGATGTGATATAGATACCAACAATT
>VMHT01061758.1_pt1 | contig 50653 bp, 41 predicted proteins | sample 4693611 | NCBI WGS metagenome assembly VMHT01 (sample SAMN12280063, study PRJNA550983) | marine metagenome | isolation source: seawater sampled from same location over 5 years 0.02-0.2 micron viral filtrate | place: USA: collected off the coast of southern California halfway between the port... ... | reverse complement strand
GTCCAGGACAGGAGCCTCATTAATCAAAGTCTCCGAAAGTCTGAACGAACATCCGTTTGGGTCTGCAAAAACAGAAGGTAAGGCGATAAATCATAGTGGTCTGGGTGGTAGGCAAAACCCCTGTACAAGGTTTTCTTCAACTACCATACTAAAGTATTAGCAGGTATAGTCGACACAGAGATTATGGATGCAGTCAGGTAGGGAATAAATGAAATCGTTATCTCTTCGTAAAAAATTTATGTTAATCGTGGGTGGAAGCCTGGCAGCAATAATGCTGATCACGGCTGTGGTCACGGTAAGCTATGTGGGTAATCAGGCCCGTCAGTCGGTTGAGCAGGACCTTACCAGCCGGGTTGCCATGGAAGCTGAAAAAATTGAGGGATTCTTTTCTCGTTACGGAGAAGTCGCTCGTACCTTCCTAAACAGCCCCTTTGTTACTGACTTTTTTGCTGGACACTCACAACGAGGCGTGACCGATTCCGCTTTGAAGGACGCCCCTCGTATTTATGCGATGTTTGAAAATATCAGTCAGGCAGACAAAAACATTAAATCTGCTTTTTTCGGCTCCGCCGCCACCGGGGAATACTTTTACGAAGAGGGGCGCGTCGGGGTAGAGGCGAGCGGCCCTAACGCCAATAATCCCGCTAAGGGCTATTTTGCTAATCAGCGTCCCTGGTTTAAACAGGCTGTCGAAACCGGGGAGCTGTATGTGAGCAAACCGGCGGTGGATTCACAGGATGGCAGTGTGTCGGCGGTAGTGCAGGCCCCGGTTTACCGCAACAACGAGTTGCTGGGTGTGGGCGGCATCGATATTCTCATCAGCACATTAGGCGAAGTGCTAAGCCAGGTAAAGTATCAGCAAGAAGGCACGGCGTTTTTACTGGATGCATCGCAGAATCTGGTTTATTTTCCTACTACGAACAAATCGTTACCACTGCATACGCCACTAAGTGAGCTTGATAGCACTTTTGACGGCACCGACGGATTTACCGAGCTGGCCGCCACGATTCAAAACCAGGCAAATGGAATGGTCCGGCTGACATGGCGCGGCGAGCAGTATGTAGGCGTGTTTGAGCACGTTACGCTGGATAATGTCGAAATGGACTGGACCATGGGGTTACTGGTACCTGAAACACTGGTAACCGGGCCGGTAGAGCAAACCTTTACCTGGGCAATGCTTATTGCCATCGGAATTATTCTGGTGGTATTGATTATTACATACCTAACGGGAAGCGCTATTGTGGCGCCCATTCTGGCGATGAAAAACGCCATGGCTGATATTGCCCGGGGGGATGGCGATCTTACTCAGCGATTGGAAATCAAATCCCACGATGAGCTGGGCCAGTTAGCGTCAGAGTTTAATCGTTTTACCGACAAATTACGTGATTTACTTAGCCAGACCGCGGCTAATACCGATGCCGTTGCCGCGGCGGCTCAACAGCTAAAAGCCGTGTCGGAAAATACCAGTCGCGAAATTTCTCAGGAACGCGACCAGGTAGATACCGTATCGTCGGCTGTCACGCAGATGGCGGCCACGGTAAATGAGATATCTGAAAATGCGGCGCAGTCCAGTGCGGCGGCCACCAGTGCGGATGAGCAGGTACGTACAGGAACACAACAGGCACAAGATACCATGCAAGAGATTGCGGCTTTGGCAAAAGCCAACAACGAGGCCGTATCCGTGGTGCGCGAGCTCGGTGAGGAGTCGGATAATATCGGCGCTGTCATCGATGTGATCAACAGCATTGCTGAGCAAACCAATTTGCTGGCCCTGAACGCGGCCATTGAAGCGGCGCGGGCCGGTGACCAGGGTCGCGGTTTTGCGGTGGTGGCGGATGAGGTTCGCTCGCTGGCCAGTCGTACGCAAGACTCTACCGATGATATCCGGCGGATGGTCGAGCGGTTACAAACCATGGCCAGTCAGTCTGATGCAGCGATGCGAGATGGCCAGACCCGCTCTGAACGAACTGTTGAAAAAACGGCCTCAGTGGTGACGACCCTAGAGCACATCAGTAAGAGTATCGGCACGGTGCAATCACAAAGTGGTTATATCGCGCAAGCTACGGAACAGCAATCAGTGGTGGCCGAGGATATTAATCGTTCCCTGGTTAAAATTACCGGTTTAAGCGATCGTACCAATCAACATGCCTATGAACTGGCTGCGCAGGCCACCCAGCTTAATGGGGTGGCTGAAGAGCTGCAGTATGTTGTGAGCCAGTTCAGAATCTAAATAAGTCCGCCTTGCTGTTGAGCTAAAGAAAGAAACGCCTGCAGGTAACCCTCAGGCGTTTCTTTTTGTCTATATCCCAAGTACAAAGACTTTGAAATTCCTTGCTCACCAATTCGGACTGTATTGAGGTTTATTTTGTGTGAATACTCACTAACTAACCAGTCTGGTAAGGCCGCTACGCCTCTTCCGGCACTTACCATTTGCAACATGATTTCGGTGGTCTCGATGGTTTTGTGCCGCTTAACTGCGATACCAGCCGGAGTGAGAAACTGATTGAAAATATCCAACCGTGAGGGTTCCACAGGATAACTAATCAACACCTCCTCAGCTAATTGCTCTGGCGACACCCAAGCCCTGTTGCTCAAAGCGTGCTGCGGACTTACTACCAGCACTTGCTCATATTTAAAAACCGGTACGTAAGTGACCGTATTTAAAAACAATGGGTCGGGGGTAAGTAATAAGTCTATCTCAAAATCATGCAGGGCATGCAGACCTCCGAATTTAAAAGCCTGTCGGACATCCACATCCACCGAAGGAAAAGTCTGTAAAAAAGGCTCTACAACTTTCAGTAACCACTGATAACAGGGGTGGCACTCCATGCCAATTCGCAGTACTCCCTGTCTTCCCTCGGCGATCTGTTCAATCTGAGCTTCGGCATGCTCGAACAGGGGCAAAACCCGCTGGGCCAAAACCAGAACGGTTTCACCGGCCTGAGTCAGTCTTAATTTGCGCCCTTCTTTTTGCCATAGCTGAGTGCCCAGTTGTGTTTCCAGTCGCTTTACCGCATGGCTTAATGCAGGTTGGGTCAGATGCAGGGCCGAAGCCGCTTGAGTGAGACTTCCCAAGCGAGCTACATGCGCCACAATTCGTAAATGTTGCCGGTCAATCATTACTATTAAATTTTGTCATGTATTAGTCAAAATATACCATTTTTGTTTATCTTTTACTTGCCGTACAGTTTAGATTCATTTGCTTTTTGGACCGATAGATGGCTGGAATACATAATTTGAGTTTTCCTCGCATAGGCCCAAACCGGAAGTTAAAACAAAGTCTTGAAAGCTAGTGGAGCGGCAGCATCGACGCTTCCCAGCTTCTTCACCACACAGAAGCACTATGGCTAAGTAATTCACAGGCTCGGGCAAACCTGGATTATGTACCTGGGGGTGACTTCTCTATGTATGACACATTCTGGATACCAGCTTTTTGCTTTGGGACCTTCCTCAGCGGGCTCGCGACCATCACACCAGCAAGCTTGAACAGTACTTTCTGGTGGGACGCGGCACATCTGACGAACGCCGTTGTTGTACCCCTGCCGCAGAGATGACCAAGTGGTTTGATACCAACTACTACTATATAGTGTGTGAGATAAACACAAAGACATGCTTTTCTCTGAATTCAGAAAAAACTCATTAAATAAATTCGTCAGGCACCCTCCAAAAGACTTGAGCCAAAACCGGTTATTGCCGGGCCCCTGAGCTACTTGTCGCTAGCCCCCCACCGCTGATCATTCCGATAAACTGGAGCACCTTGATATTTTTATTGAGCTGTACTTACAACTGTTTAACCAGTGTGCCACCAATGGCGTGAAGTGAGTGCAGGTGGATGAACCGACTCTGGCTACCGATTGAGACGGGCGCTGGCAAATGGCGTTTAAGTACACGTACGAAAAGCTGGCTAAAAGTAATAGCACACTTCTGCTAACGAGTTACTTTGGAGATCAGCGCAATAACCTGGCGACGGTGACAAGACTGACCGTAACCGGTTTTCATATTGATGCGCTGGCAAACCCCCAGGGCGAGCTCTGATTGACCTCCCGTCTGGCTGCTGAGCAGGTGGTGTGATCGGGGGTAATCGACGGTCGCAATGTCTGGCGTGCCAATACCGATGCGTTAATAATGTGGCTGCGCCCCCTGGTAGTGGAGCTTGGGCAGAGCTTATGGCTGGCACCTAATTGCTCTTTGATGCCTGCGCTTTTTAATGCCGCTAAAGAACAAAGACTGCCGCATGGGCTCACCGAAAAACTCGCTTTCGCAGTGCAGAAACCTAAAGAGCTGGTTACTCTGCGTGATGCGTTGAGCCACCCGCTACCTGTGTCGGACTAACAGGGGCATTCGACGCTCTTCGAGGGTAACGTTGATGAACTTAAGAATCAGGTTTTGCTGGATTCACACAACCCTGCTTATGCACGGCAGTCCTCAATTAGCGAACGTCGTCAAACGCAGCAGGATAAACTACAGTTGCCGTTACCTCCTACGTCCACTACGACCACCATTGGTTCATTTCCTAAGACGGCTGAGATTCGCCGGGCTCGGGCGGCGTTTAAACAAAAAAAGCTGAGTGAGCCAGATTATCAGCGTTTTATTGAGCAGCAGATTCGCTATTGTATCGAAACCCAGGAGCAGCTTAGACGGGATGTACTGGTTCATGGTGAGGCAGAACGTAACAATATGGTCGAGTATTTCGGTGGTCTGCTGGAAGGTATTAAGGTTACTCGGTTGGCTGGGTGCAACGTTATGGCTCGCGCTGTGTTAAGGCCCCACTGATACATCATCACATACACCGTGCGGGGCCGATGACCGTGGGGTGGGCTACTTACGCCCAGCCCCTTACCGACAAACCGGTAAAGGGAATGCTCACCGGCCCGATTATGATTTTTGAACTGGTCTTTTGTACGGAAATGATATCGCTCGCAATGAGGTAGCTGAACAGCTGGCATTAACAATACGTGGGGAAGCACAGAACGTAGCGCAGGCAGGGGTCAGCATTATTCAGGTAGACGAAGCCGCTCTGCGGGAAGGGTTGCCTTACAAGATGCCGACAAGCCACATTGCATGACCTGGGCCCTTAATGCTTTTCGGTTAGCCACCGCCGGGGTCAGTGATGAAACACAGATCCATACCCATCTGTGCTATTTCGAATTCAGCGATGTTATTGATAATATTGTGAAAAAGGATGCAGATGTGATCACCATCGAAACGCCCCGTTCGCAGCTTTCATTGTTTGAAGAATTTGTGACGCGGGGTTACCCCAACGATATTGGGCCAGGGGTTTACGATATTCATTCCCCGGCCTGTCCTTCACAAACCCAAATCAGGGGGCTGAGTGAAAAGCTGACCCAGCAGCTGCCTGTAGACGCATTATAGGTGAATCCTGACTGTGGTCTGAAAACACGTACCTGGAACGGGTTACTGCCGCGCATGGCGGTATGGTTGAAGCGGCAAAGGCCTTCCGTCAACAGCTCCATACTTGATACGCTCAAGGCTGGGTGGGTTCGGTTACCGTGACCGCATCCCCTAGCCGGTCGCGAATAATAGTACGCATGGTCGCTGACAAATCCCGAAAAAAAGTACGCGCTGGCGAGGTATTACGCCAGGCCAGTACGTGCTGTCTGACTACCGGCATATCAGCCAGCTCGCATACATGAAGTGCCTCTGGCTTATGCAGTTCAGAATGAACATATAAGCCAGGTAAAAAAGCCACGCCCATCCCCATTACCACCATTTGCCGTAAAGTATCCAGACTGGTGCCTTCATAGTCCCGGGCGACATTTGCTCCTAACTGCAAACAAATTTCCTGAACCTGATGATGAAAATGATGGCGATGCTCCAGCGTAAGTACCTGCTCATTTCTAATCTGTTCGGGATGGATATAGGTTTTGCCGGCCTGCGGATGGTCAAAAGGCATGACAAACTTCAAAGGTTCATAAAACAGGGGCTGACTTTGAATCTGGCTATTGGTTTTCGACATCGGCGACAAAATCAGATCGTATTCGCCGGTCAGCAAGCCCTGAAACAACTGGTCAGGCGCGGCTTCGCGCACATAAAACTTAAGGCCGGGCTTAAGGCGATGAATATCAGGCAGAATATGGGGTAATAGATAGGGGCCCAACGTCGGGGGGATGCCTAGCCGATACATGGTATTTTCGCCATCGGAAAGGTTGCGGGCCACTTCATGAAAATGCAGGTTCGCTTTTAGTACCTGTTCGGCATAATGTAACAACGCGTGCCCGTGAGCACTGAGCAGGGTGCCTGAGCGTGAACGTTCAAACAGAATCAGTCCCAACTGGGTTTCCAGCGTATTAATCTGGCTGGTCAGCGTGGGTTGGCTCACCCCAAGTTCGTGAGCGGCGCGCCGGAAATTAAGTTTTTTGGCAACAGTAACAAAGTACCGTAGCTGATTAAGCGAAGGATTTTTTCCGTCAGACAACATAATATGGCTTCGAAAACACAGGGCAGGGCAGCCCGAAAAACTGATAGTTAAAGCTTATCACTATATCCGGCGCATTAATAAATAAGTAAACTTAATCGCAGGTTTTTTCTTGAGCAGAGTAGATAAACTATGAAACATTTAATTAAAGGCGTGGCTAAATTTCAGCATGATGTTTATCCCGACAAACAGGCAACATTTAAAAAACTCGCCAATGGCCAGAACCCTGAAGTGTTGTTCATCACCTGTGCCGATTCGCGCATTGATCCCAACCTGATAACCCAGACCGATCCCGGTGAGCTGTTTATCTGCCGCAATGCCGGGAATATTGTGCCTCCCCATTCAAATCAAACTGGCGGTATGACCGCATCGATTGAATTTGCGGTGGCCGCCCTGGGGGTCAAGCATGTAGTTATATGTGGCCACACTGATTGCGGAGCAATGAAAGGAGCTATCGCCCCGGAAACGCTGGATGCCCTGCCACATGTAAAAGAGTGGCTGGGACATTGCCGCTGTGCTACTGAGGTTGTGCGTGAGAAGTATCACGAAGTCGGTGAAGCGCAGCTCAAAGCGGTCACCGAAGAAAATGTATTACAGCAAATTCAGCATTTAAAAACGCATCCTTCGGTGGCAGCAAAACTGGCCACCGGCAGGTTACAGTTACATGGCTGGGTGTATGACATTGAAACAGGGGACGTATTGTGTTTTAACGACGAAACCAATGGATTTGCCCCCATGGAAGAGGTCTATAAAAGCCAATAGCCGGATATATAGAGTAATGCGGCGGCTACTTGCTATCTGTAACCATAGAATCGGGTAAATTATCGAACTCTGAAAGCTTCTCTCGTGATAGTCTATAGCTATCACGAGTAAACGTATTATTCTATAAAGCTATCAGGTGACACTTCTGTAACACATCATTAAGATTTTCGTACACTTATCGAAATTCACAGGAGTATCACTATGGATCATGTCATCTCGGGCGTTGCCAAGTTTCAGAAAGAAGTTTTTCCAGAGAAAAAAGCAACTTTTGAAAAGCTGGCAAACGGTCAGAGCCCTGAAGTGCTTTTCATCACCTGTTCTGATTCGCGTATCGACCCCAACCTGGTTACTCAAACCGGTCCGGGTGAGCTGTTTATCTGTCGTAACGCCGGCAATATTGTACCACCACATTCTAACCAGACTGGCGGCATGACCGCGTCTATCGAATTTGCCGTGGCGGCTCTGGGTGTTACCCATATTGTGATTTGCGGGCACACCGACTGTGGTGCGATGAAAGGCGCTCTTAACCCTGAAGGGTTAGATAGTCTGCCCCATGTTAAAGAATGGCTGGGCCACTGCCGCTGTGCCACTGAAGTCGTAAAAGAACGCCGTGGCGAAGTAACCTCAGAGCACTTAGAAGAAGTTACCCAGGAAAACGTTGTGCAACAGCTGCAGCACCTTCGCACCCATCCGGCAGTAGCAGCCAAAATGGCTACCGGCCAGGTTAAGCTTCACGGCTGGGTATATAACATCGGTTCTGGCGACGTACTTTGTTACGATGAAACCAGTGGTGAGTTCGAGCGCATGAGCCAGGCTTACGCTGAAAAGAAGCTGGCGTAAGACATAATTAGGGTCATCAATGATTAAAATTAGTACATCTAACATTCGTGGCGATCTTACCGGTGGTCTAACCGCCGGTATTGTGGCCTTGCCCTTGGCTCTGGCACTGGGTGTGGCCTCAGGTCTGGGCCCGATGGCCGGGCTATATGGCGCCATCGCAGTAGGCTTTTTTGCCTCATTATTTGGCGGTACGCCTTCGCAGATATCCGGCCCCACCGGGCCGATGGTGGTAGTGCTTGCCGGCTTATTCGCCAGTCTTTCCGGAAATGTTGAGCTGATATTGACCGCCGTGGTATTAGCCGGGGTTTTCCAGATTGTTTTCGGGGTTTTAGGCGTAGGTCAGTATATCCGACTTGTGCCTTACCCGGTAATATCTGGTTTCATGTCGGGTATCGGTGCCATCATTATCATCTTACAGCTAGGTCGGTTAATGGGGCATGAGCCTCCCGGCGGCACGATTGGCGCTTTAAGCTATCTGCCTACCGCGTTGGCGGATATCAATATTACAACGTTGGCGCTGGGCCTGGGAACCCTGTTAATTGCTTATAAATGGCCGGCTAAGCTGGGTAAGTATGTGCCCGGGGCGCTGGCGGCCCTCATTATTGGTACCTTAGCCAGTTTGATGCTGACCAATGTGCCTATTTTGGGTGACATCCCAACGGGACTGCCCAGTATTCACCTGCCGGTGTTTGCGGAAGGTCAGGTATTTATAGTGGTGGAAGCCGCTTTCATACTGGCGGTTTTGGGAGCGATTGACAGCCTGCTGACCTCGCTGGTCGCTGACAATATGACCCGTACACGCCATGACAGCAATCGTGAGCTGATTGGCCAGGGTATTGGTAATACGGTGGCCGGCTTGATTGGTGGTATCGCAGGGGCTGGTGCCACTATGCGTACCGTGGTTAATATCCGCAGCGGTGGTAAAGATCGTATCTCGGGTATGACCCACGCATTGGTCCTTTTGGCTATTGTACTGGGGTTAAGTCCGTTAGCGGCACAAATTCCGCATGCGGTGCTGGCCGGTATTCTGGTTAAAGTCGGTCTGGATATTATCGACTGGGGCTACTTGAAGCGTGCGCACACCGGACCGCGTTGGGATTTCGGCCTGATGGTACTGGTTTTGGGTCTGACCGTCTTTGTAGATCTGATTACCGCGGTAGGCGTGGGCGTGGTCCTGGCGGCGCTGGCCTATGTACGTCAGGTAGCTCAGCTACAGATTGAAGAAATTTCAAAAATACCAGAGTATTTAGCTGACACCGAAGAAAATGCGTTGCTGGAAAAAGCCAATGGCAAAGTCAGTCTGTTCAGTTTCGGTGGGCCCCTAAGTTTTGGCGCAGCGGCAGATCTGGGTCATCATGTCCGTGAAAAAGTACAGCCTGGCTCCCAGGTACTGATACTGGACTTCAGCCGGGTGCCGGTAGTAGATGTCTCAGCAGCCATGGCGGTGGAAACCATTACTTCTGACGCAACAGCGGCGGGTCGTGAACTGGTCATCAGTGGTGCTACTGACGAGGTTAAAAAGGTACTCGACAGCATCAATGTTCATCAGCCGAATGTACGTATGTTTAATTCGCGCTTGGAAGCATTGGATTGTGCATTACGCCTTATCGACAATAAGGAAAATGGTGAGTCGGAAGACAACACACTGGTTAAAGCCTGATAGCCTTTTGAAATGTCAGCGCGCAGGCGCTGACCCCAATAAAAAAAGCCACTTCATTTGAAGTGGCTTTTTTATTTTTCAGCTTGCGGTTCTGGGTAAACCGGTACCGGTTACCAGATTTTTACCCGGTCTTCAGGAGCCAGATACATCGCATCTCCCGGTTTTACATCAAACGCTTCATACCAGGCATCCAGGTTTCTTGGTGCCAGGGTACGGTAGCGAGCCGGAGAATGAGGGTCAGAGCGCAGCTGGTTCATCAGGCTTTCCTGGGTACGCTTTTCACGCCAAACCTGAGCCCATGCCAGGAAGAATCGCTGGTCGCCGGTCAGACCATCGATAACCGGCGCCTCTTCACCATCCAGACTCAGTTTATAAGCTTCATAGGCCATGGACAGTCCGCCAACATCACCAATGTTTTCGCCCAGCGTCAGCCGGCCATTAACATGGTTTCCTTCAATAGGCTCATACTGGCTGTACTGCTCGTCAAGCTGATCGACTTTGTCGGTAAAGGCTTTCAGGTCTTCTTCGGTCCACCAGTTTCGCTGAATACCATCAGCATCTGATTTTGCACCCTGATCGTCAAAACCGTGGCCCATTTCATGGCCAATTACCGCACCAATGGCACCATAATTCACTGCCGGATCGGCATTCGGGTCAAAGAACGGGGGTTGCAGAATGGCTGCCGGAAATACAATTTCGTTAAACGAAGAATTGTAATATGCGTTCACCGTTTGCGGAGTCATGCCCCAACGCTCCCGGTCGGTAGGTTTCAGCTCGTTTTGCACATCTTTTTGCATAAAGAACTTACGCAGATTACGCACATTGCTAATCAGGTTGTCAGGTGTGATCTGAATATTATCCAGTTCAATCCATTCATCCGGATAGCCGATCTTAGGTCTGAAAGCTGCCAGCTTTTCTTTGGCCGCTTTTTTGGTTTCTTCGCCCATCCAGTCAAGATTTTCAATACGCTTTTTCAAAGCGGCGCGCAGATTCTCAACCAGATCGGTCATTTGCTCTTTGGAGCTTTCCGGAAAGTACTCTTTTACGTAGGTTTTGCCAATCGCAAAGCCCAGGGACTCGGTCCCCGACATTTGTGACAACGCCCGTTTCCAGCGTGGGCGAGGTTCTTGCTGACCGTTTAAGGTCTTACCGAAAAAGTCAAAATTGGCCTGAAAAATATCCTGGGATAGCATACCGGCATTGTTAGAGATAGTGTGGTAGGCCAGATAATCTTTCCAGGTCTGCATATCTTCAGAGTCGATTAATTTGATAACTTCTTTTACTGGCTCTGGGGTGCTTACATTGAGTTGCGGCGCTTGCAGCCCGGTTTGTTCAAAATACAGGTCCCAGTCAAAACCACTGTAGGTGTCTGACAGTTCAGCCCGCTCAATCTGGTTTAATGTCAGATCACGGTCACGACGTTTTTCACGGGGCCATTGTGCTTCCGCAATTTTTGTTTCCAGAGCCAGTATGGCCTTGGCTTTTTCTGCTGCATTGTCAGTGTTGGCAAAACCAAGCATTTGCTCAATATGCTGCAAATAGGCGTCACGGATGTCTTTGAAGCGTGGCTGGTCCGATAAATAATAGTCACGATCTGGCAGACCTAAACCACCCACACCAATTGATACCTGATATTCATTAGGATCCAGACGGTTATACCAAAGGCCGGCATAGATAGGCGTAGCATTACCATACAGCCAGGCATTACCAAATAAACGGGTCAGATCCTGCTGATTTTTAGCCGCAGAAATTTTTTCCAGTACATCGGCAATAGGCTCGATGCCTTTTTTATTGATGCTCTCCACATCCATGTAGGCGGTGTAATAATCATGGATCATTTGCTCATCGGCATTCAGATCATCTTTCGCCATGATGTCATCGATGATGGTTTTAACCTGTTCCTGACTGCGGTCGCGAAGCACGGTAAAGGCACCATGCCGCACTTTGTCAGCTGGCAACTCAAAATTGTCATACCAGTTGCCGCTGGCATAACGGAAGAAATCTTCGCCTGGATCTACTGACTTATCCATTGCACTTAAATCCACGCCGAAAGTGCCTAATTCGGCTTTACCCTGGTTTTGAGTGGTGGTTTCTGTCTTTACCTGTTGTTGGGTCTGTTCCGACTGGCCGCAGCCGGTCAGTCCCAGAGATGCTGCCACCATGGCGGCAATTACACTATATTTCATTGTCGTTTCTCTGTTTTATTGTGATGTTGTCAGGGTATGACAGACATTGTTGTGGTTGTAAGCAGACGCGATGTAAAGGCGTCATTAAACGGTAAAATACTTCGGGCCTGCTCAAAATATGCTTCGATAGCGGGGGCTTCGCGTTGCACAAAATCCCCTACCGCCGCATGAAAGGCAGGCTCGTATAAATAATGATGCGAGCAACATATGACCGGCTCAAAGCCGCGCAAAATTTTATGTTCTCCCTGGGTGCCGGGATTGAACATTGGCAATTGCTGCTCAATCGCAAATTCAATGCCCTGAAAATAACAACATTCAAAATGCAGCCCGTCAATCTCATGCGTGGCGCCCCAGTAGCGTCCGTATAGTCCGGTTTTATCGAAAAAGAACAAAGCGCTGGCGCAAGGCTGTTGCTCCTCATAGGCAATAACCAGTAACACACTATCTGCCATGGTGGTGAAAATCTCGCGTAAGAAGCCTTCACTCAGATAACCCCTATGACCACTACGCTTAAGGTAAGTACGCTGATAACACAGGATAAAAAAGTCGATGTCGCTGGCCGTGAGGGTTTCACGTGTTTTGCGTTCAATATGAATGTGTTGCCGGGTAAGTTGCTGTCGTGATTTTTTAAATGAGCGGCGTTTACGTGAGGTCAGAGCCGCCAGAAAGTCATCAAAGTGCTGATAATCATAGTTGTACCACTGAAACTGAACGCTATAGCGCGAGTGCCAGTCGGCGGCGGGTGCCGGCTACTGGCCGGCGGGAACAGCATATGCAGTGAGGACACCCGGCTTTTTAGCAAAATGCTGATATCGCTGCAAAGCTGGGCGCGAATTTGATGCAAAGGATAATCAGGGTGAACCAGAATTCGCGGGCCGGTTACCGGGGTAAATGGAACCGCACTAATCCATTTAGGATAATAGCTTAGCCCATGCTGGTGGTAAGCCTGAGCCCAGCCCTGATCAAAAACATATTCACCATAACTGTCTGTTTTTAAGTAACCGGGCATGGCCGCAATCAGGGTCGGGCCATCATGTAGCACCGCAAAATAAGGCTGCCAACCGGTGTTTTCACCTACGCATTCATGCTGTTCTAAACCCAATAAAAATTCATAGCTTAGAAACGGATTTGCAGCTTCGCATAAATTCTGCCACTGGGTGGACGGAATTTGCGAAATACTATTGAAAAATGATGTCTGATATCCCATAAAGAAACGATGCGCCGCAGGGTGTGAATTTATCGTTATTGTAAAAGGGAATAAAAAGTTTGCCCTGTGATAGTCAAAGTACCATGTCAGAACCCGATCGAAAAATCATTATCGACGCGATTACCCGCATGTTGGCGCGACGAGAGCATAGTATCGCCGAAATTGTAAGAAAGCTGGCTCAAAAAGACGTCAGCGAAACGACCGCGTTACCGATAATCAATGAATTTTGCGAAGCCAATCTGCAAAGCGATGAACGCTATGCTGAAGCAAAAATTCGTTCATCGATAGGGCGAGGTGTAGGTCCCCGGCGGGTGAAGGCCGACTTAAACCAGCATGATATCAGTGAAGCTATGGTGGAGCGGGCGATGGAGGAGGTTGATCCGGACTGGTTTGAGCTGGCGCGCGCGGTACGCGAAAAAAAGTATGGCTTAACAGCACCAGCAGACTTTAAGCAAAAGCAAAAACAGATGCAGTTTTTACAGTATCGCGGTTTTTACCAAAGCCATATTCAGTATGCGATGGATGGCGATTAAGCGCCGATGCAAGTTGCTTAACAAAACCTGGCATTCCGTGGTATTGTTGCATCAGCCCAGCGCCTGCCAGAACTGGCTTTGTAGCGCTCTTTATTTATGTTTATTAACAGTTTTAGATAGGAAGTTTGGATCTCAATGACATTATCAACTGCCCAGATTCGTCAGAAGTTTATCGACTATTTCAAACGTCACGGTCATCAGCCAGTGGCCAGTAGCTCGTTAGTACCGGCAGACGATCCAACGCTGTTATTTACCAATGCCGGAATGAACCAGTTTAAAGATGTCTTTTTAGGCTCTGAAAAACGCAGTTATACCCGGGCCACCTCATCGCAGCGCTGTGTGCGTGCCGGGGGGAAACACAATGATTTAGAAAATGTGGGGTATACGGCGCGTCATCATACGTTTTTCGAAATGATGGGTAATTTCAGCTTTGGCGATTATTTTAAGCAACAGGCCATTGAATTTGCCTGGAACTTTTTAACCCAGGAGCTGGGACTGGCCAAAGAAAAACTACTGGTCACCGTTTTCAGCGATGACGATGAAGCGTTTGATATCTGGGAAAACCACATTGGGGTGCCTAAAGAAAAAATCATTCGAATCAGTACCTCTGATAACTTCTGGTCGATGGGCGATACCGGGCCTTGTGGCCCCTGTTCAGAAATTTTCTATGATCACGGCGAGCATATCTGGGGTGGGCCTCCCGGCACACCTGAAGAAGACGGCGACCGGTTTATTGAAATCTGGAACCTGGTTTTCATGCAGTACAATAAGCAGTCAGACGGCACCATGGCGCCATTACCTAAGCCGTCTATTGATACTGGTATGGGCCTGGAGCGTATTGCGGCAATTTTGCAGGACGTGCATAGCAATTACGAAATTGACCTGTTTCAAAATCTTATCAACGCCTCAGCTGAGGTGGTCGGGACCACCGACTTACAGGACAAATCTTTGCGGGTTATTGCCGATCATATCCGTTCGTGCAGCTTCCTGATTTGTGATGGCGTTATGCCTGGCAATGAAGGCCGGGGTTACGTACTACGTCGCATTATTCGCCGCGCGGTCCGTCATGGTTACAAGCTGGGCGCTAAGGATATTTTCTTTTACAAGCTGGTAGAGGCGCTAACCACGGAGATGGGTGAAGCCTATCCGGAACTGGCGGATCAGCGTCCGGTTATTGAAAAGGTTTTAAAAGTCGAGGAAGAGCAGTTTAGTAAGACCTTATCCCGGGGCATGGCGATGCTAAACGATGTGCTTCGTGATCTGGATGGTGAAGTCGTTCCAGGCGAAGTTGTTTTTAAGCTGTATGACACCTACGGGTTTCCCGCCGACCTTACCGCCGATGTGGCCCGTGAACAAGATTATACCATCGACGAAGCAGGCTTCGAGGCCTCGATGCAGCAACAACGCCAGCGCGCTCAACAGGCCAGTAATTTCGGGGTAAATTACAACAGCCAGCTGACCACCGAACATACCACCGAGTTCACCGGCTATACCGATGAGCAAGGCGAAGCCCAAGTGTTAGAAGTGATTTGTAATGACGCCTTTTGTGGCGCATTAAACGATGGCGAAGAAGGCATTATCTTGCTGGACAACACACCTTTTTACGCCGAAGCCGGTGGTCAAAGCGGGGATAAAGGTGTGCTGGAAGTCGCCAATGGCGAGTTTGTAGTTACGGATACCAAAAAGATGGGCAATGCGTTTGCTCATTATGGTACGGCCCGCGGCACAGTGAATAAAGGCGATAAAGTCAGTGCCAGTATTGATGCCCCAAATCGGGCGGCGATAAAGAAAAATCACAGCGCCACGCATTTATTGCATGCCGCGCTACGTGAAGTTCTCGGCGAGCATGTGACGCAAAAAGGCTCATTGGTGGAAGCAGAGCGCATGCGCTTTGATTTTTCCCATTTTGAAGCCCTTACCAGTGAACAGCTGGCGCTGATTGAACAGCGGGTTAATCAAGAGATTCGGGCGAACCATACGCTGACGACGGAACTTATGGATCTGGATGAAGCCAAAGCCTCAGGTGCGATGGCCTTATTTGGCGAAAAGTACGACGAGAAAGTCCGGGTCGTAAAAATGGGACCGTTCTCTATTGAGCTGTGTGGGGGAACCCATGTTAAGCAAACCGGCGAAATTGGCTTGTTTAAAATTGTCGGCGAAAGCGGTATTGCCTCGGGCGTGCGTCGTTTGGAAGCGATAACCGGTGAGGCCGCCATAGCCCATGTACAGCAACAACAGCAGCTGCTTACCGAGGTCAGTGGGCTGTTGAAAAGTGATGTTTCAGGCATCACGACCAAAATTGGTCAGTTACAGGCGCAGCAAAAAGAGTTAGAAAAAGCCCTGGCTGCTGCGAAACAAAAACTGGCCAGTCAGCAAGGTGCAGACATGCTTGGTCAGGCGGTGGACATCAATGGTGTAAAAGTGCTGGTTTCGAAGCTTGATGGCGTTGAAGCTAAAGCATTACGCGGCATGGTTGATGATCTTAAAAACCGAATGGGTGAAGGTGTCGTAGTATTAGGGGTGGCAGGAGAAAGCAAGGTGAACCTGATTGTCGGGGTGACCAAAGGATTAACAGCCAATGTCAAAGCCGGAGAGCTGGTGAACTATCTGGCTAGCCAGGTAGGTGGTAAAGGTGGCGGCCGTCCTGATATGGCTCAGGCCGGGGGCGATCAGCCTGAAAATCTGGGCGCTGCGCTAGACTCTGTTAACGCTTGGTTGTCAGATAAGCTATAATATTCTGTGACTGGTAAACAGCGAGTTTTTGCAAGTGACACAAAAACAGGGAATCGCTGCTGCCTTCATCGGGTCGTGCCGGTGTGGGGTGTTAATGAATGGAAGTGTCCATAAGTAAGGAACAGGAGCAAGCGAATGCTTATTTTGACTCGTCGTGTGGGTGAAACATTAATGGTAGGTGACGAAGTCACTGTGACCGTTCTGGGAGTGAAAGGCAACCAGGTACGGATCGGGGTTAATGCGCCTAAAGAAGTATCGGTACACCGTGAAGAAATCTACATGCGGATCCAGGCTGAAAAAGGCGGACAAGCCGGTTCTGCTGATTCAGAGTAATCTGAGGTAACCACGTAGTATTAAAAGGCCGGTTATTCACCGGCCTTTTTTTATGCATTGTATCTGTATTCTAGATTTTAAACCGGGCATCTTTTACCAAACCGCCGTGTTATAAAGCTAAAATAGCGGGTCAGTGGCTCAAAATTTGTAAGTACTTTGTGATTTCAATGGGCTGGGGAGCAGTCTTTTGCAGGAGCGAATGGCTTGTTTTGTTGAAAAATCAGGCATTGTGTTTACTTTTTGAGTAAACAGTTCAAAAGTTTCATCTTATCGTTTTTCTTATGCCAGAACTTTGCTATTATTCTTCGCGTTGACAGGGCAGGCGCTCGCACGACTTCTTATATTTATAAAAAGTCTGGCAATTGTCCGACAATTTAAAGAGGGTTAAAGCATATTGTTTTAATTAGTTTAAATTGTCACCGGGTATGCATTTTTCTTTGAAAAAAGAATTGACACCATCAGGTGAATCCGTAAAATGCAGCCCCACGTCACGGAGAGGTGGGTGAGTGGCTGAAACCAGTTCCCTGCTAAGGAACCATACCTATTACTGGTATCGAGGGTTCGAATCCCTCCCTCTCCGCCATTATTCAGGTTGGATATGGCAACCAACAAAAAGTTTTGCGCGTGTGTAGCTCAGCTGGATAGAGTACCTGGCTACGAACCAGGCGGTCGGAGGTTCGAATCCTTCCACACGCGCCATATAAGAAAAACCCACCCTCGCGGTGGTTTTTTTTGTCTGTAATTTACCACTTTGAATCATCTGAGTAGCCTGTGGTACTTCGTCACATAGCTACGCTTTATCTCCTGCCAGATCAGCTCGACGCTCAATCCACTGCTTTAAATGCACAATTTACCAACACCCGGTGAACAAAAGACGGACTTTTTCCTTATTATCTATTCATGGGCGGTGCAGGGGCAGTGACAACCTTTGTCTAAGCCCGCGGCTTATTATTGAATTAGTTCAGAATATGCTCTTTTTTTGAATATATATTCAATTTTACTGGTTCAGGTTTGTGCTTAACGGCCAATCATGTTACTAAATGCATTCCTCAGAAAAATGGGCGTGTTATGAACAGTGAGATTACAGCTCAGCTTTATGTAGCTGCCAGTCTGATGTTGGTGGGAATGGGCTTTGTGTTTGCATTTTTAACGCTATTGATTGGCGGCGTTAAAGTCATCGAATTATTTTGTCAACGATTCACCGGGCCAGCCCCCGCGATAGACCATCGCTCCTCCCGGTCCAAGCCCTCTGCTGCCTCTGGACAGGACACTGCCCCCGATTCCGCGACGGTGGCTGCTATCGGCGCAGCTATCCATCTTCACCGCCAATCTAATAAGTGATATCAGGAGAAATCATGACTAAACCTCTGGCGCTAACCGAACTGGTGCTGCGCGATGCTCACCAGTCCTTACTGGCCACCCGCATGCGTGTTGAAGACATGCTTCCTATTGCCAAAGAACTGGATGAGGCCGGCTTTTGGTCTGTGGAGTCCTGGGGTGGGGCCACGTTTGATTCCTGTATTCGTTATTTAGGTGAAGATCCCTGGGAGCGTATCCGGCAGCTCAAAGCAGCAATGCCCAATACCCGGCAGCAAATGTTGTTACGCGGGCAGAATCTGCTGGGCTATCGCCATTATGCTGACGATGTTGTAAAACGGTTTGTGGAGCGCGCCCATAGCAATGGGGTGGATGTATTTCGAATTTTTGATGCCATGAATGACGTACGTAATCTTGAAACAGCGATAAAAGCCGCGATTGATTGCGATGCACATGCACAGGGGACGATTTCGTATACGGTGAGTCCCGTGCACACCCTGGACACCTGGCTGACCATGGCCCGCCAGCTGGAAGACATGGGGGTTCATTCTATCTGCATCAAGGATATGGCGGGGTTGCTTAAACCATACGATTGCGAAGCACTGATAAAAGGCTTAAAAGACACGGTGGATGTGCCTATTGCGATGCAATGTCATGCTACCACCGGACTCTCGACGGCCACCTATCAAAAAGCGGTGGATGCGGGCATCGATATGCTTGATACCGCAATTTCGCCCATGAGCATGACTTACGGGCACACGGCAACAGAAACCATGGTGTCCATTGTGGAAGGAACTGAGCGGGACACCGGCATATCGCTTCCTCAGTTAGAGCCCATCGCATCTTATTTTCGAGGCGTACGCAAAAAATACGCGCAGTTTGAAGGCAGCCTTAAAGGAGTGGACGCTCGTATCTTACTGGCGCATGTGCCAGGCGGCATGTTGACCAACATGGAAAGCCAGCTTAAAGAGCAGGGCGCCGAAGATAAGTTTGATGAGGTACTTAAAGAGATCCCCAAAGTACGAGAAGATTTGGGATTTATTCCGCTAGTTACGCCGACGTCGCAAATTGTGGGGACTCAGTCGGTACTCAATGTTTTGACCGAAGAGCGCTACAAAAGCATCACCAAGGAAACGGCCGGGGTCCTGAAGGGCGAGTATGGCGCTACCGCCGCGCCGGTAAACAAGGAACTACAGCAGCGGGTGCTCGATGGGGCCGAACCCATCACCTGCCGCCCGGCGGATCGTCTGGAGCCCGAGCTCAATAAGCTTGAGGATGAGCTGGACGAACTGGCCCAGACCAAATCCTTTAGTCTGGCAGACGAAAAAACCGATGATGTCCTGACCTATGCCTTGTTTCCCCAGATTGGTTTAAAGTTTCTGGAAAACCGGGGCGATGCCAGTGCATTTGAGCCAGCGCCATCTGCTGAAACCACCTCTGCAGACAAACCTAAAGCGTCAACGCCAGCTGCGGATGCGTCGGGTGCTGCCAGCTATGATGTGCGGGTTGACGGGAAAGTCTATCAGGTTGAGGTTGCCGCTAGTGGAGAGCTGGAAACCATTAATCAGAAACCGGTGGCTAACAAAGCTTCCGACACCACCGCCGGCTCTTCACCGCAAACAGAACACAGCGCGGGTACTGCCCACACTATTGAAGCGCCTTTGTCTGGCAATGTCTTTAAGCTGATGATCAGTGAAGGGGATGAGATTCAGGACGGGGATGTGGTGATGATATTGGAAGCCATGAAAATGGAAACCGAAGTGCGAAGTGCCTACAACGGCACGGTCTCGCGTATTCTGGCCAAAGAAGGCGATGCGGTCACCAGCGGTCAATCAATGATAGAGCTTAGTTAATTCATGGAACAACTTGCCATACTCTGGGACAGTACCGCACTGGCCCATTTTCACTTCCAACAGGTCATTATGATGGCGGTAGGCCTGTTATTGTTGTATCTGGCTATCGTCAAAAAATTTGAGCCATTACTGCTGATCCCCATCGGGTTCGGAGCGATTCTGACCAATATCCCCCTGGCAGGCTTCTCAGAAGCCGAAGGCCTGCTGCATTATATTTATGCGGTGGGTATCGAAACCGGGGTGTTCCCGTTGCTCATTTTTATGGGCGTGGGGGCCATGACAGACTTTGGCGCCCTGATAGCTAATCCGCGCATGCTGTTACTGGGCGCGGCCGCGCAGTTTGGTATTTTTGCGACCTTATTTGGGGCTATTGCCTTAAATGCGGTGCCAGGCTTTGAATTTACACTGCAAGATGCCAGCGCCATTGCCATCATTGGCGGCGCCGACGGACCCACTGCTATCTTTCTGGCCTCCCGGCTGGCGCCCGATTTATTAGGGGCGATTGCCGTGGCAGCTTACTCGTATATGGCGCTGGTACCGATTATTCAGCCGCCCATTATGAAAGCCCTGACAACCCCGGCCCAACGTGAAATCAAAATGGAACAGCTGCGGCATGTATCCCAGCGCGAAAAAATTATTTTTCCGCTGGCAGTACTGATGCTGACCATTTTGTTCCTGCCTTCAGCCACACCGCTGGTAGGTATGTTTTGCTTTGGTAACCTGATGAAAGAATGCGGGGTGGTCGACCGGTTAAGCAGAACGGCGCAAAATGAGCTTATCAATACGGTGACGATCTTTTTAGGCCTGGCCGTAGGCTCAAAGCTGTCTGCCGAGAAGTTTTTGACGGTAGAAACTTTGGGGATATTAGGGCTTGGCGCGGTTGCTTTTGCTATTGGGACAGCCACAGGGGTACTGATGGCCAAACTAATGGCGCGCTTTTCGGCATCGCCCATCAACCCGCTTATTGGCGCGGCCGGCGTCTCGGCCGTACCGATGGCCGCGCGGGTGGTGAACAAGGTTGGTTTGCAGGCGAATCCCCATAACTTTTTGCTGATGCATGCCATGGGGCCCAATGTGGCCGGCGTGCTGGGCTCAGCAGTGGCCGCCGGGGTATTACTGGCTCTGGTGGGTTAGTTCAGCTTTTGCTGGGGCACCAGTGACTGATACGCCATGATCAGTTTTTTGGTCATGGCGTGTTGGGGCCAGCGAAATATAGTTTCAGTTTTGCCCGACTCCACAATCTGACCGTTCTCCATCACAATGACTTTATCAGCAATGTGCCGCACAATGCCCAGGTTGTGCGAAATAAAAATAAACGACAACCCCAGCTCTTTTTGCAGCATCAGTAACTGATTCACCGTTTGCGAACGGATAGAGGGGTCAAGGGCGGCAAACGGTTCATCGGCTACCAGAATCTTGGGCTGCAGGACCAGGGCTCTGGCCAGAGCCACACGCTGTTGCTGACCATCTGATAGCATATGCCGGTAAAAATACACATGGTCCCGTAACAGCCCCACTTTATGCAAAGTATCCTCAATCCGGGCCCGGCGCTCTTTTTCTGACAATCGGGTGTTCAGCCGTAACGGTTCATCTAAGATCATTCCCACCGTAATGCCGGGATTCATGGCTTCACTGCTGTGCTGAAAAATCATACGGATATCATTACTGCTATTATAGCTTTTGGTCGCTTTGCGCTTAGCAGCATTATAGATGGTATTGCTAAGATAAATTTCACCTTCATCAGCTGCTACCGCACCGACCAGCATTTTTGCCAGCAAGGATTTTCCGGCCCGATTTTCGCCAATGATAGCGACGGTTTCTCCCCGGTTCACTGTTAAATCAATCGGCCCCAGGGCAAAAATTTCAGGCTTCTTTAACCAGCGTTTGTTGTCACTATGCCGAAACATCAGCCCTTTGACATGCATCAGTTCCTTCATAATTTTTCCATATGCAGGGGAAAGTGACAGCTGTAGGTATGGTCATGGATGCGCCGTACCGCTGGGGTAATGACGCAATCTTTTTGTGCTCTGGGACAACGAGGGCCTAAACGGCAACCTATGGGCACATGCTTTAGGGAGGGGATAGTGCCATCCATATTAGGCAGAATACTCTTTGGCGGTAAATCTTTGCGAAAGCTGGGAGCACTGTCCAGCAGAGCTTTGGTGTACGGGTGTAATGGCCGTTTTCGCAGCATCTTCATACGCCCTGACTCGACACTCTGGCCGCAATACAGTACCGACATCGTATGCGCCATACTGGAAATCGCCAGCAAATCATGGCTGATAAAAAGTATTGATAACGAACGTGTTTGATTCAGCCGGGTCAGAAGTTTTAAAACCTGGGTTTTGGTGGTGGTTTCCATACCCCGGGTCGGATCGTCCACAATCAATAATTTAGGCTGTGAAATAAGGGCCATGGCAATCATAAACTTCTGGCCTATATCATTGGGGATCTGATGCGGATAGGCATTCAGATAGTGCCGGTGATGTTTGATGCCGACCTTGTGAACAGTGGATATAGCCGCCTTACGACGTGACGCTTTGCGCTGCCAAAACCATTTTCCTGAGACCAGTTCATCCGGAATACTTTCTTCAAGCTGTTCGCCCAGAGTGGCCGAGGGATCTAAAGCGTTGATAGGGTTTTGAAATACCACGGCAATATCCCGGCGCATGATTTCCCGCCGCTGTTCAGCCGACATACTTAACAGACTTTCACCATCCCAGCTCATCCTATCGGCGGTCAGATGAAACTGGTCGGGCAGGGCGCCGGAGATAGCAGCAACAATCAGGCTTTTACCCGAACCGGATTCACCTACCAGAGCCCGTATTTCGCCACTTTTAATGGTCAGACTAACCCGATCCAGTGCTTTCACCCGACTGGTGCCGTTGTCTATTTCCAGGGTAAGATTTTTGATATCAAGCATTGGCATTAGCGACTGACCCTCTTACGCAGTGCTGAACGTACCCCATCACCTACAACATTGATGGCCAGCACCATTAAAAAGATAGACAAGCCTGGCAGGGCAACGTTCCATGGAGCCAGGTAGGCGACATCCAGACCATCGGCCAGAATAGCGCCTAATTCAGGCAGAGGCGGCTGGGCGCCCAGGTTCAAAAAGCCCAGTGCGGAAACATCAATCACCGCAATGGAGAAGGCCAGAGAGCCCTGAACCACCAGCATCTCTATCATATTGGGCAATATGGAATGGCTGAATAACTGCCAGGCATTGGCCCCATCCAGGCGTGACGCCAGAATATATTCCTTTTTCATTTCACTACGCACAAATGTGCGGGTGTAATGGATAAATTGCGGGGTAAGGGCCAGGGTGATGGCCCACATACTATTCACCAAACCAGTGCCCAGAATGGCGACAATGATAATGGCAATCAGCAGGGTAGGGATCGCCATCAGCGCATCTAGCAGATGGTTCATAATACTGGAGCGAACCCCACTCATCATGCCGGCAAAGGTGCCGATGGTCACCCCTAATACCATCGCGATGATAACCAGCATCAGGCTGGAGCCAAAGGTCACCCGGCACCCATAAATAATCCGGGTAAAAACATCCCGTCCCAGGGCGTCGGTGCCAAACAGGTGATCAATGGTGCCATTGCGCTCCCAGCTGGGCGGTATCAGCAATGAATTCAAATTTTGCTGAATGGGATCGTACGGGGCGACCAGCGGTGCAAATAAGGCAAAAAAGAAAAATATGGCTAATACCACCAACCCGACAAACGCAATATGGCTGGCACGAAACTCCCGCCAGGTACGCTGCCAGGGGGACGGGTGATGTTCTTCCTCGTAAAGGCTAAACTGCGGCACGTTCGTATTTTTCCCTGCTCGGATCAATGATCCGGTTAAACAAATCAATCAGAATGGTCAGTGTAAAGACCATAAATGCAACGGCCAGCATGCCAATGCGCAGCGCCGGATAATCACGCTGGTAAATAGCCTGTATCAGCCAGTTACCAATTCCAGGCCAGGAAAACAGCGTTTCTACGATCATCGCGTTGGTGATAAGCGTAGTGATCTGAATTGCCATCAGCGGCAAGATCGGCAACAACGCATTTCGCAAAATGTGCCTGAAAAATATTTGAGATTGTGACAATCCGCGGGTACGGGCAGCGGCGACATAAGGTTTATTGATGACATCGATTACTGAGCGTCGGGTAATACGTACCATCGAGGCAATGGAAATTACACTGATGGCCAGTGTCGGCAGCATCAGGTGGTGCAGCGCATCCCGTAGGGCCAGCCATCGGTTAATGTGGTCGGCCAGCAAAATATCAATAAGAATAAAACCGGTTTTAGGCGGAACATCAAATAGCAAACTGATGCGACCCGATAATGGCGCGATATTCCATTCCAGGCTGAACATCAGAATAAACAACAATGCCAGCCAAAATACCGGAAAGGAATAACCCACCATGCTGGCTGAATTAATGGTGTAATCGGTGGCCGTGTAGCTGCGCAAACCGGCATAACATCCCACTGGAATTCCAATCACTATTGCCAGCAGCATGGCATAGGTAGCCAGCTCAATGGTGGCCGGCAGGGCCAGGCTTATTTCTTCGCTAAGGGGCAAGCCTGATATAAAACTGTACCCCCAGTTTCCGGACAGTAAATCGCCCAGATAGTGATAAAACTGCACCATATAATTGGCGTCCAGCCGAAACTGACGGGCCAGCGCTTCGCGCTGTATATCGTTTTGGGGAGTAATGCCCGTCAGGTTGGTCAGTACATCACCGGGAAACAAATACGCCAGCGAAAACGACAAAATCGCCAACACCAGCAGGGTCAGTACAAATAAGATGACATAGCGCGCTAGAATTCGTATCACAGCTTTTTGGTTACCCCGCCAAATCGTATCCCACCATACGGATTAATCTGCATACCCTGCAACTCTTTACGATAGGCCTGATAACGAAAGGCATGGGCTATCGGCACGATCGGCAGCTCTTTGAATAATAGGTTGTTCACTCTTTGATAGATGGCCTTGCGTCGGGCCAGGTCTTCAGTTTGCAGAGCCTCATTGATAAGCGCATCATAATCTTCGTTACACCACATGGCCCGGTTGGTGCCAGACGGGATGGCGCCACAGCTTAAAAGAGGGCGGTAAAAGTTGTCCGGGTCGCCATTATCCGCCGACCAGCCAATCAGTACCGAGTCATGCAGGCCTTCACGCAGGTGTTTTCTGAAGGTAGCCCAGTCATAGGTCACAATATTGACGTTGATGCCCACATCCCCTAAATAACGCTGGATGAGTTCGGCCATTTTGGCGGCATTGGGGTTATAGGCCCGCTCAATAGGCATGGCCCAGATGGTCATGGTGAACCCTGGTTCTACCCCCGCCTCGGCCAGTAACTCTCGGGCGATGACCGGGTTATAAGCGGTATCTTCGGCGTCGGCCTGGTAAGCCCAGCTGGCTGCCGGTAACAGGCTGCGGGCGCGGGTTGCGCTGTCAAAATATACCGCTTCCAACAAGGTGTTTTTATCAATCGCATAGGCCAGAGCCCGTCTGACATCCGGATCATCAAACGGGGGGCGCTGAGTATTAAAGGCCCAAAACCCGATATTCAGACCGGGTTTTTCTGCCAGCTCCAGCTCTTCACGTTCACGGATAATATCCAGCTCGGTTTGAGCGGGAAACGCAATCGCATCACATTCACCGGTAATCAGTTTCGCCAGGCGCAAGGAGCTTTTTGGCGTAATATCGTAGATAAGCCGCTCCACCTGAGGTTTGGCTTTCCAGTGCTGTAAATGGCTTTGATAACGAATATGATGATCTTTGCGATAGCTTTCGAATTTATAGGGACCGGTGCCTACCGGGAAATAGTCGAGCCGCTGGGGGGCCGCTTTTTCCATCAGCGACTGCGCGTATTCTGCGGACAGGATCACAGAAAAATCTGTAGCCAGGTTGGCCAGAAAGGAGCTGTCGCGCTGGGCCAGGGTAATTTCGACCCGATAGCCATTAATACGTTTTACCTGCTTTATATTCTCAGCCAGACCCAGACTTTCAAAATAGGGGTAGCGTCCACCTGATACCTGATGAAAAGGATGGTCTGGTAACCGCCATCGGTTCAGACTGAAAATCACATCATCAGCGTTGAAATTGCGGGTAGGGGTAAAATAATCGGTTTGGTGAAACTGCACATTTCGCCGGAGCTGAAAGGTATAGGTTAACCCGTCCTCTGAGACTTTCCAGCTGCTGGCCAGACTGGGAATAATCCGACCTGAATCAGCATCAAAGTCGAGCAGCCGATCGTAAATCTGATGCGAAGACGCATCCGACGTGGTCGAAGAAGTATCCAGCTGCGGATTGAAGTTGACCGGGTTGCTTTCTGAACAATACATGATACCGGTCTGATAAAACGCCTCTTTTGGTGGCTGACTGCACGCAGTTACCCCGAGCAGGGTCAGCAGGCTGGTAAGCAGAACTTGAGGCGCTTTCATTATTAGTTTCACAAGATTGGTTTCACAAGATTGGCTTCACTAGGCATCGACCGTCTCTGGGGCAGAGTCTAACAAATTGTATTTCTTTAGATAACCACGCAATTGATGATAGGTGAGCGATAATTTCTCAGCGGTCTTTTTTTGATTGTACTGACTGTCTGCCAATGCCTGCTTAAGCATGTCGATTTCGTATTGCTGTGAGCGCTCTTTTAAATCAATTGGATAGCTGGTGGCGCGGGGGCCGGTCTCTGACATAGCTGCCTGGGTCTCGCTAACTCTGGGGGGGTCGCTAACGGTGGCCGGGACAGGTGCGGTGCAGCGGTCCTGTGTTTTAATGCGGCCAGTAGGCCGAAAAGGCGACTCGAAGGGATCAAGTATAATCTCGTGAACCGGCAGGTGCGGGTTATTACACCGGTATACCGCCCGTTCCACCACATTTTTAAGCTCGCGAATATTCCCCGGCCAGGAATGTTCCAGTAAGGTACGACGCGCTTTTTCGGTAAAGCCGCTAAACAGCTCCATCTCCAGCTCACGGGCCATATTGATGGCAAAATGCTCGGCCAGCATCAAAATATCATCCCGGCGTTCGCGTAACGGGGGGATGGTAATAACATCAAAAGCCAACCGGTCCAGCAAATCAGCGCGAAACTCGCCGGCCTGGGCCAGGGCCGGTAAGTCTTCATTGGTGGCGGCGACCAACCGAACATCGGTCTTGATGGTTTTGCTGCCTCCCACTCGCTCAAATTCGCCGTACTCGATAACCCGCAGGAGTTTCTCCTGAATTAATCCAGAGGTGTTAGCCAGTTCATCTAAGAACAAGGTGCCATTGCTGGCCACCTCAAAGCGGCCCTCACGGCGTTTAGCCGCGCCGGTAAAAGCCCCGGCCTCATAGCCGAACAGCTCACTTTCGAGCAGGTTTTCATTTAACGCTGCACAGTTAAGCTTTACATAGTTCTGATCCCAGCGTTGGGATAAAAAGTGCAGCCGGGCCGCGACCAGCTCTTTACCGGTCCCCCGTTCCCCGATAATCAGTACCGGTTTATTTAGCGGTGCCAGCTGTGAAATTTGTTCCAGTACTTCTAAAAAGCTGTTGGCCTGACCCAGTAAATTGTCAGATTGGCGAAATCTACTCATCTATATCCTCAAAGTTAGCCAATTCGACCAATTAATAGTGTAGATGAAAAACAAACCAGAAACGACGATTTATTGCACAATTAAAAGTCTTTCAATTCAGTAAGTTAAAATATTGGCTTAGGTGGCAAGCAAATTGAATAGTGTTATACCAGTAAGTGCGTTAAGCACTATTCCTAACACGAGTCAGAGGAAATTTTATGGGTATCTTCTCGCGTTTCACCGATATAGTGAACTCAAATATTAATGCATTACTGGATAAAGCTGAAGATCCGGAAAAAATGGTGCGGCTGATTATTCAGGAAATGGAAGACACGCTGGTTGAAGTACGGTCGGCCTCGGCAAAAACACTGGCCAGTAAAAAAGAGATTTCTGCTCAGATAGCCAAATATGAAGCAGATGCTGGTGACTGGTCTGCCAAAGCAGAGCTGGCGCTGAGTAAAGAACGTGAAGATCTGGCCCGGGCCGCGCTGCAAGAACGGAAAAAGTCGGCAGAAGCCGCTCAGGCGCTCAGTCATGAGCTGAAAGTAGTAGATGAGCAAATCAGTAAACTGCAGGAAGAGATTGGTCAGCTGCAAGAAAAACTGGCCGACGCCAAGGCTCGTCAGAAAACCATTCTGATGCGCCAGAAAACCGCTAGCTCGCGGCTTGAGGTTAAGCGCACGCTGGACAGCAGTAAAGTTGATGCGGCAATGGGGCGCTTTGAACAGTACGAGCGTAAGATAGATGATTTGGAGTCGCAGGTAGATGCCTACGATTTAGGCAAAAAGACCCTCCAGGATGAGTTTGCTGATTTAGAATCTGATGATAAGATTGATGAAGAATTAGCCGCTTTAAAGGCAAAAATTCAACAGAATAAGACAGCCGAATAAGCTGCCGGCCGTCGCCTGCCACTTTGCTCACAGTGGCAGGCCGGTTTGATCTGGTGAGCATTTCACCCGATATGGAGGAAAAAATATGATGGATGAAGCAATTTTAGGACTCTTAATTACGCCTATCATCCTGTTCATGATTTTGGTGGCACCGATCTGGCTTATTTTGCATTATCGCAGCAAAAAGAATATCAATCAGGGGCTTAGTCAGGAAGAGCATGCGGCATTAGAAGATCTGGTGAAAAAGGCCGATACTATGGCTGAACGCATCCAAACCCTTGAGGCCATCCTGGACAGTGAGGCTCCTGAGTGGAGAAACCGCGCATGAATGTAAACCGTCAACTCTATCGCGATACCGAACATGGCCAGATAGCCGGGGTCTGTGCAGGGATAGCCAACTTTTTTGGTTTGGAACGTTGGCTGGTGCGCATCTTAGTGGTTACGGCTTTTTTCCTGTTAGCCGGGCCGTTTATATTTGTAGGCTACGTTGCGTGCTGGTTTATACTGGAGAAAAAACCTAAAGGTCTGGATTCCGCGCCTATTTATAGTACCCGCCAGTCGTCGGGGAAGGGATGGCGCAACAGTCAAAGTCATCATGAAAGCAACGAGCATGACAGCAGCGTGGAAGTCAAAACCAAAGTCTGGCAGGCAGGTCAGCCCCCTGGACAAGTGATAACCCGATTAACAGAACGCTTTAGCGACAATGAAACCCGGTTGCGAAAAATGGAAAAACACGTGACCTCCCGTGAATTTCAGCTTAACCGCGAGATCAACCGCTTATAGCACTGAAGCGCCTATAAAAAAACCGTCCACTGGGCGGTTTTTTTATAGGCGGGCCTTCATCGCCGCCCCGCATAAAGCTCGATATCTACTGGCCTTGCCACTAATTTGTAAAATATTTGTTACGCCATAATTGGCCGCTGAGTTGGTCAGGTCACTGTTGTCGGCTGTGGTTTTCGATAAACTGATTCGTATTAATACTACAATTATGTGAAAGGTTCATAAGTATGGCAAAGTCAACGGGCTACAAGTCAAGAGAATCAGATGCCCAGGGGTATATACGCTGGAGCGATGAGGAAAATCAGATTTGGTCTGAGCTCTATGAACGTCAGGCGGGACTTATTCAGGGGCGGGCCTGCCAGCAATACCACGATGGTCTGGAATATATCGGGCTAAGCGCTAATGAGATTCCGCAGTTACCAGACTTAGACCGTCGCTTGCAACAAGCTACCGGTTGGAAAACCGCAGAAGTACCGGCGCTCATTAATTTTTCTGAATTTTTCAGGCTTCTGGCTAATAAAGAATTTCCGGTGGCTACCTTTATCCGTACCCGCGAAGAGTTTGATTATCTGCAAGAGCCCGATATTTTTCATGAAGTCTATGGGCACTGTCCGCTGCTGACCAATCCGGCTTTTGCGCATTTTACACATATCTACGGCAAGCTGGGCCTCAACGCCAGTAAAGAAGATCGGGTGTATCTGGCCCGTTTGTACTGGTTCACAGTAGAATTTGGCTTGGTGAATACTCAGGAAGGCCTGCGTATCTATGGTGGCGGTATTTTGTCTTCACCCGGTGAAACAGTTTACGCTTTGGAAAGTGATAAACCGGTACGGGCCCCGCTGGATCCGATTGATGCACTACGAACCCCTTATCGCATCGATATTATGCAGCCTCTGTATTACATTTTGCCATACTTTGACGATCTGTTTACGCTGGCTGAGCAGGATATTATGGCCCTGGTAGAAAAAGCCAAAACCATGGGTTTATTTGAGCCGCGTTTTCCTCCGAAAGACAAGCAGGTGAGCGGGCAGAACTAAACCGTTTAAGAAGAAAAAACGCTTCACATGTTACAGGCCTGTGATACTCTGTAAAATATACTTTACATGCAGAGTGAGCTATGCGTTTAGAAATATGCTGTCAGGACCGACTGGGGATTGCTCAGGACGTGCTGGATATACTGGTCGCCCACGAAATCGATCTACGCGGTATTGAGATAGACGTGGGTGGCAAGATTTTTCTCAACTTCCCAAATATTGAATTTGCTGACTTTCAGCATTTAATGCCTAAAATCCGGCGGATTGAGGGTATTGATGACGTTAAAACCACGCCTTTCATGCCGGCCGAGCGGGAACGCAATCAGCTTTCGGCTATCTTACAAACCCTGCCCGATCCGGTATTTTCTATCGACACACGCGGGCATATTCTCATGTGCAACGAAGCGGTCACCAGCGGGCTGGAGCTAAGCCTGGCAGAGGTTAAACACACTGAGGTGGAAGAGTGGGTCACCGGCTTTAATTTTCAGCGCTGGATTGAAGCGGATGATATTCGTCCGCAATCCATCAAGGTCCAGTTTATCCAGCAGGACTACCTGGCTGATGTGCTACCGATCCATGTGCCCGATGGCGAAGACGGCACTATCATTGCCGGGGCCGTGGTTTTGCTTAAATCAGAAATGCGGTTGGGGCAGCAGTTTTCGGCCTTCCATCAAAGTGATCCGGACAGTTTTGATCACTTTATTACTCACTCCCCGGCGATGGCAAAAACTGTACGCGAAGCCCGAAAGATCGCCGATTTGGATGCGCCTATTCTGATTTTTGGTGAAACCGGAACGGGTAAGGAAATGATTGCCAAAGCCTGTCATCAGGCCAGTCGGCGAAATGACGGTGCGTTTTTGGCGCTTAACTGCGCCTCGTTGCCAGACAGTGTGGCTGAAACCGAGCTGTTTGGTTATGCCGCGGGGGCTTTTAACCAGCCCGAGGGCAAAGCCGGGTTGCTTGAGCTGGCGGCAGGGGGCACCTTATTGTTGGATGAAATCGCCGATATGTCGACCCAGCTGCAGGCCAAACTCTTGCGGGTTATGGAACATGGCGAATTTCGCCGGGTAGGGGATGACAACCCCGTGTGTATTGACGTGCGTTTTATCTGCACTACCTGTCGGGATTTAGGCCAACTGGTGGAAGAAGGTCAGTTTCGCAAGGAATTATACTACCGGCTGAATGTACTGAGTCTGGTTATGCCGTCTTTAAAAGAGCGCAAACCGGATATTGTCCCCCTGGCCGAGGCCTTTATTTTGCAGCATAGCTCCAAGCTGGGACGGCGGCCGGCAAAACTCAGTAAATCCTGTGTGGAATTTCTGCAGCAGTATCCGTGGCCGGGTAATGTCAGGCAGTTACAAAATGCCTTGTTCCGGGCTTTGTCATTACTTGATGGTAAAGAAATCACCAAGGAAGATATTCAGCTGCCCAGTTGTGCACCCAGCATGACCTATATTGATGAGAACTTTGAAGGGACGCTGGATGAAGAAGTGAAAAAATTTGAGCGAGATTTATTGCGCCGCCTTTATCCTTCTTATCCCAGTACCCGCCAGTTGGCTAAAAAACTGGGCCTGAGTCATACCGCCATTGCTAATAAGCTGCGTGACTATGGCATCAATAAAGCCACTGTAAAGTTTTGATTCCGCACTAGTCAGTTTTGGTTTACGCCTGTAGCCCTCTGCACAGGCGTATTTACTCGGTAATCTCCCTGTAGCCACTAAGTGGCAAATATTCTATACATCCAAGCCACCAGACACTGCCTGAGCTATTCACTGCAAAAGCTTTCCAGCATCGTTATTTTGTTGTTTAGTGTGTAAATACTTTGTAAATGAATAAGGCACTATTATGTCTCAGGAACAGGCTAAAACTGATTTTTCTTACAACCCATTGGGCACTGACGGTTTCGAGTTTGTGGAATATACCGCGGCCGATAAAACCGGTATTGATGCATTAAAACAGCTGTTTTCCTCATTGGGTTTTGCTGAGGTAGCTAAGCACAAGTCCAAAGAGGTCTGGCTGTATAAGCAAAACGATATTAATTTCATCGTAAATGCGGAGCCGACCTCTCAGGCTGCTGAATTTGCCCGGCTACGGGGCCCCAGTGTCTGCGGCATGGCGTTCAGGGTAAAAGACGCAGCCAAAGCCATGCAACATGCATTGGAAAATGGTGCTAAGCAATTTACCGGCAACCTGGGCCCGATGGAGCTTAATATCCCGGCGGTTTATGGCATTGGTGAAAGCACTTTATATTTTGTCGATCGTTACCAGGACAGCAATATCTATGAAGTGGACTTTCACTTTTACGATGATGCGTCTGAGCGTATAAACAAGGCCAATGCGGGCCTGACGGTAGTGGACCACCTTACCCATAATGTGCGCCGTGGCAATATGGCAGTGTGGGCCAACTTCTATGAACGTCTGGGTAACTTCAGAGAAATTCGGTATTTCGATATTGAAGGCAAGCTGACCGGCCTGGTCAGTAAAGCCATGACTTCGCCTTGCGGCAAGATTCGTATCCCTATCAACGAGTCGTCGGACGACAAATCGCAAATCGAAGAATTCATTCGCGAATACAATGGCGAAGGGATTCAGCATATCGCGATGACCTCAGATGATATTTACCAGACCGTGGCAGATTTGAAACAACGCGGTATGAAGTTTATGCATACCCCGGACACCTACTACGAGGCAGTCAACGACCGGGTAGAGGGGCATACAGAAGATCTGGCTAAACTGCAGGAGCTGAAGATCCTTATTGATGGCGCACCCATGAAAGACGGTATCTTGCTGCAGATTTTCACCGACACGGTAATTGGTCCGGTATTTTTTGAAATTATTCAGCGCAAAGGAAACGAAGGCTTTGGTGAAGGTAATTTCAAGGCATTGTTTGAGTCTATCGAAGAAGACCAGATCCGTCGCGGCGTAATTACCCAAGAGCAACAAGATGCGTAACTGGATTCGGTTTCCTACCGCGCAGGGAACCCATTCACGTCAGGCTCATGCCGATTTTCCCGAGGAAGGGATTTATGAGCGTGAGCTTGGGCGCAATGGCTTTTTTGGCCCTGCCACACACATGCACCACAAGCACGCTCCTACCGACTGGAGTGAGTGGGAGGGGCCATTGCGGCCCCGTGCATTTGATTTAAACCAGTTAGCCGGCACCACTCATAAGCCTGATTGTGACAGCCCGTTCAATGCGCCGCTTATTCTGAGCAACGCCCATTGTCAGTACCGGCTGTGGCACTGCAACACGGCCATGACCAGGCTGGCCCGTAATGCCGATGGGGATGAGTTGCTGTTTATTCACGAAGGTGAAGGTGAACTCTTTTGTGACTACGGCCATCTGCAGGTACGCGACGGCGATTATGTGGTTATTCCGCGATCCACTATGTGGCGGCTGGTACCGGCTACACCGATGCAGCTTCTGATGATTGAAGCCACCAACGATGCCTACCAGTTACCGGAAAAAGGTATGGTGGGAGGTCATGCGATCTTCGATCCTGCGGTGCTTGATACGCCGGAAATTAACGATACTTTTCTGGGCCAGCAGGATGAAAACCGCTGGCAGGTAGAAGTTAAACGCCATCAGCAGTGCTCATTGATTACCTATCCCTATAATCCGCTGGATGCAATTGGCTGGCATGGGGATCTGTCTGTAGTGCGGCTTAACTGGCGAGACATTCGGCCACTGATGAGCCATCGTTATCATTTACCACCTTCCGCGCATACCACGTTTGTGGCTGCTCGTTTTGTGGTCTGCACCTTTGTGCCAAGACCTATAGAGTCGGATCCCGGGGCGCTGAAAGTGCCGTTTTATCATAATAACGATGATTATGATGAAGTTCTGTTCTATCACGCCGGCGACTTTTTCAGCCGCGATAATATCGAAAAAGGCATGGTGACGTTCCACCCCGCCGGGTTTACCCATGGCCCCCACCCAAAGGCCTTTGCTGCCGGCCGGGCCCATAAGAAAACCTTTACCGATGAAGTTGCCGTGATGCTCGATACCCGTGATGCGTTAGAAGCAGGCCCAGCGGCTTACGCTGTTGAAAACCCGGAATATGTTTATAGCTGGCGCGAAAAATAGCGTGTCAGGGGAGTAATATATCTATGAAGTTAGCAACCTATAAAAATGATACCCGTGATGGCCAGCTGATGCTGGTGTCGCGGGATTTGGCAGTAACCTGTGCGGTACCGGATATCGCCGCGACCATGCAGCAATTACTGGATAACTGGCATCAGCTTGAAGAGCCGCTACGCCAGCGTTATGAAGCATTAAACGATCGGCAGACTGAGCACGAAGATTTTGTTCAAAATCGGTGTGAGTCCCCTTTGCCCAGAGCGTATCAATGGGCCGACGGCAGTGCTTATGTAAATCACGTTGAGCTGGTACGCAAAGCCCGGGGCGCCGAAATGCCCGAAAGCTTCTGGAGCGATCCGCTGATGTATCAGGGCGGCAGTGACGATTTTATAGGCCCCCGGGATGATGTCTTGTTACCCAGTGATGAATGGGGGGTGGATTTTGAGGGCGAGGTGGCCGTAGTTACTGATGATGTGCCTATGCAATGCTCTGCGGCAGACGCTGCCAGTCGCATTCGGCTGATCATGTTAGTGAACGATGTGTCATTGCGGGGGTTGATCCCCGGCGAGCTAGCTAAAGGCTTCGGTTTTTTTCAGTCCAAACCCGCCTCAAGCTTTTCGCCGGTAGCGGTCACGCCCGATGAACTCGGGGACGCCTGGCAAGACAGCAAGGTACATTTGCCGTTGCGCTCTACTTACAATGGGCAGTTATTCGGTAAGCCCGAAGCCGGTGATGATATGACCTTTAATTTTGGTCAGCTGATTAGCCATGCTGCCAAAAGCAGAAACCTGGGGGCAGGCGCCATCATCGGGTCAGGCACGGTATCCAATAAACAGGGCACTGAACATGGGTCAGCGGTAGCGGATGGTGGCCTGGGTTATTCGTGCCTGGCTGAGGTTCGGATGATCGAAACCATCCGTGATGGCAAACCCAAAACTCCATTTATGCAGTTTGGTGACAAAATTAAAATTGAGATGCTGGATACCTCAGGCAACAATATTTTTGGAACCATTGAACAGCAGCTTAAACCTCATAAAAAATAAGTAAAGAAGGCACCTGTTTATGGCATTAAAACTGTATGGATACTGGCGCTCTACCGCCAGTTACCGGGTTCGGATTGCGCTGAACCTGAAACAGCTTGAGTATGAATATGTGCCGGTCCATCTGGTAAAGCAGGGCGGCGAGCAGCATCAACAGTCGTATTTGCAGCTCAATCCTGCTGCCCTGGTGCCTACTTTGACAGACGATGATGAGGACATCATCTTAAATCAATCCCTTAGCATTATAGAATATCTGGATGAGCGTTATGAGCAGGGCACCCGACTGTTACCCCCCCATACGCTGGAAAAAGCCCGGGTGCGGGCCTTAGCGCAAGACATCGCCTGTGATATTCAGCCATTAGGAAATTTGCGGGTTATGCAGGCGCTGGAAACGCAGTTTGGCGTGGCTAAACCGGAACAGTTAAAATGGGCAGCACAGTGGATCCATAAAGGCTTTAGTGCACTTGAGCAGCGCCTGGCCACGCAGTCGGGTAAATACTGTTTTGACTTTGCCGTTTCGCTGGCCGATGTGTGCCTGGTGCCGCAGGCTTATAACGCCCGACGCTTTGGTATCAATCTGGAAGCGTATCCGCTGATCCACAAAGTGGTTAATAACTGCGAACAACTTGATGCTTTTATAGCGGCAACGCCAGAAAACCAGACCGACGCGCCGGCCGATTCGCCTTTGTGAAGGGCGGCGCTATTGTTGTTTAATTGGAAGCTCAGTCGTATTTTTAACCTGCTTTAAAGCAAAGGTTGAGCTTAAGTGATCCACCAATGGTAAATGAGTCAGCTTGGCTTTCAGTAACGTCTCATATTCTTCGATACTTTCTACCACCACTTTGAGCAGATAGTCCTTCTCCCCGCTGGTAGTATGACACTCTACTATTTCGTCCACCGACTGAACTGCCTGTTCAAAGTCCGTCAGCGAATCGCCATCATGATTCTTCAGCGTCACAAAAATAAACACGGATACCCCGAGGTTCAGCTTTTTACTATTGAGTAAGGTGACTTTACCCAGGATGATACCCTCAGCTTCCATTCGCTTCACACGGCGCCAGCAGGGGGTGTGTGATAATCCTACTTTCTGGCTGAGATCGGCCATCGAGACCGTGGCATCGCATTGCAAGACCCGTAAAATTTCACGGTCAAATTTATCTAATTTCATTTTAGTCTGGTCCAACCAATTATGATGTTCATTATACAATAAAAAGCTTTATAGGATAAACGTCCTAGCGGGTATCAGATTCTAGAAAGATTATCTCATGGTGTTAAAACCATTAACAAACTTCGCAAGGCATATCCTCCATGCTTTTCGCTATCATTGCGTAAACTAAATTCTACATATTAGAGGGTCTATGGCGGTTTTCGATCACCCGGAATTTGATAAACACGAGCACGTAGCATTTTATCACGATGAAGAGGCAGGCCTGAGTGCCATTATTGCCGTTCACAATACCAACCTGGGACCAGCCCTGGGCGGGTGTCGGATGTGGCCCTATATTAACAGTTCAGAAGCGCTGACCGATGTACTGCGTTTGTCCAAAGGCATGACTTACAAAGCAGCTATGGCCAACCTGAATCTGGGTGGCGGCAAGTCAGTGATCATCGGCGACCCTCGTAAAGCCAAAACGCCAGAAATGATGACCGCCATGGGTAAATTTGTGGACTCTTTAGGGGGGAAATATTTTACCGCTGAAGATTCAGGAATTGCGGTGACTGACCTGCAGATTATGGCAGAAGAGTCTGAGTACATTGCCGGGGTGAAAGCGCAATATCATATTGCTGGCGAGAAACCCGATGGTAACCCGGCTCCCTCCACCGCGTATGGTGTATTTGTAGGTTTGCGTGAAGCGGTTCAGTACAAATTAAACCGCGATCTTCAGGGCGTAAAAGTGGCCATTCAGGGCATGGGTCATGTGGGTTATCGCTTAGCGAAACATTTAAAAGAAGCCGGTGCCGAACTATTTGTTACCGATATTTACCCTGAAGGTGTAGAACGGGCGGTTACTGAACTCGGGGCTATTGCCGTAGCGCCAGAAGAAATTTATACGCTGGATGTGGATGTAGTGGCGCCTTGTGCAATGGGGGCGTCAATCAATGATGAAACCTTGCCGACCATCAAAGCAAAAGTTATTGCCGGTGCGGCCAATAATCAGTTGGCACGCGAAGAGCTGGGCGATATTTTGCAGCAACAGGGCATTTTATATGCTCCTGACTATGTTATTAATGCCGGTGGTGTTATCGATATCTATCATCAACGGATGGAAAGTTCGTCTGATGCGGCGATGCGTGAACATATCGAGCGTATTGGCGAAACCCTGAATGAAATCTTCACCCGGGCTGATAAAGAACAAAAAGCCACCAACCGGGTTGCAAATGTGATTGCCGAAGAGCGATTTGCAATCAAGGGTTGAAACTTACTAAACAAGACGTCATAATGCGCGCCGCTGGTTAGGAAGCACCTGCTTTCAAACCAGCGTTTCAATGGTGGGCTTTTGGTCCTCTTGCAGTGATACTTTGTGAACTCGGTCAGGCCCGGAAGGGAGCAGCCGCAGCAGACGACTCATGTGCCGAGATGTGGCTGGAAGCCTGCCACCCACCTTTTTATTTTTCCTCCTGCTGTTTATTTTTTAGAAAACCTACGGCTTTCTCGACCGCATGGGCTACATTCATTTCCATTTGTCGACGCTCACTGAGTGGCAGATAAAAAGCCATGTCTACTTCATAGCGTATGTATCTGGGCGGAACCTGGTTTAGCGCCAGACAACAGATATCCGCCAGATAGTCAGCAGAGTGAAGCTTATCTAATCCTTTTTGTTCAATGTGTTCGGTGACCAGATGTTCATAATAGTTGTGGATATCATCGTGCAGCTTCATATCGCGCTTCCCTGTTAATAATTTGTTAGTTTGGGTCCTGATTCTTGTACCATAGATGGTAGACTAAATTTACCTAAAACAACAAGAAGCCAGTATTATGAAACGCAACAAGACCCCCGTGTATTACGGCGATTACCTGCAACTGGACAAAATTCTGGGCGCTCAGAAAATGCAAAGTGCTAATTATGGCGACCCTGCCCACGATGAAATGTTGTTCGTGATAGTGCATCAGGTATATGAGTTATGGTTTAAGCAGATTTTGCATGAACTGAACGCCGTGATTACCGTGTTTAATCAGAAAAACATCCCCGACAATGCCTTGATTGAAGTGGTCCACAGACTTCACCGGATTATTCAGATTCAGCAATTGCTGAATGATCAGATAAGTGTGATGGAAACTTTAACCCCCCAACAGTTCCTGGCCTTTCGTGATTATCTGGTACCGGCTTCCGGCTTTCAGTCAATTCAGTTTAAGCGTCTGGAAATTTCGCTGGGCTTGAAGCGCGAGTTTCGTATCGACTTTGATAAGCAAAGCTTTTATAACCGTTTAACCGCCGACGATCGTCAGATTTTAGAAGAGCTGGAAAGCAAACCGAGCTTATTTGAATTGGTTGAACAGTGGCTGGCCCGAATGCCATTGATGGAAAAGGACGAATTCGCGTTCTGGCAACATTTTAAAGATGCCTCGGACCACTGTTTACAGTCAGACCGACAGATTATTGAAAACAACGAAACCCTGTCTGACAAAGAAAAACGGCAGGAATTGAAAGACCTGAACGCGACCCGGCAAAGCTTTGCTGCACTGTTTGACAAAGAGGCCTATAAAAAACTTAACGAGGAAGGCACTTTTCGTTTAAATCACGAGGCGATGATGGCCATGTTGTTCATCAAACAGTATCCCGAGGAACCGATTTTCAACTTGCCCTTTCAGCTTATAACGGCCCTTACCGAAATCGACGAAAAGCTCACCATCTGGCGATACCGTCACGCGATGATGGTGCAACGGATGCTGGGCACCAAAATAGGCACTGGAGGCTCTTCTGGGCATCAGTATTTAAAAAAGACCACCGATTCTAATCGAATTTTTGTTGATTTTTTCAATGCGGCCAGCTTTCTGTTGCCCAAAGATATGCTGCCGCCACTTCCGGAGCAGGTAAAACATTATTTCGGCTTTTATCAGAAACGGTGAGTGTAGGTGAGCAGAAGTTGATTCAGCACTCTTCTAGAACATCGAAAAGCAGAGGTAAACTTTTCATTACGAAATGTTAATAGTATGTTGCTTTTTGTTGTTGAAATAATTTTCCCATTATGGTTTTTATAAAGGGCGAGCAGGAAGTTACTCGCCCTACACAGGACATAATAAATATCATAATAGATAAAACAGAAACCCGGTTTCTCTGTTTTCAGGGAGACAATTCATGTTTAAAAGCACTTCTATTGCACGTTCAGTGCAATTGGCGATGTATGCGGGTATTGTAACTACCGCATTATCGGCTCCTCAGGCCCTGGCCCAAGCCCAGAATCAGGATGAGTCGGAGGCGGCGCCAATCGAGAAGATATCCATCACTGGCTCACGTATTCAACGTGCCGACCTTGAAGGCGCTGCCCCGGTAGTTGCACTTGACGCTGATGCTATTGCAGCTTCTGGCGCAATCAACTTGGGTGATCTTCTAAACGAGCTACCTGCATTAGGCTCTACATTCTCATTAGGTAACTCGTCACGTTTTATTGGTACCACAGGCTTGAACCTGTTGGATTTGCGCCGACTGGGAGCCTCAAGAACGCTGGTGCTGGTGAATGGCAAACGCCATGTTGCCGGTAACGTGGGAACCGCATCGGTGGATGTAAACACCATTCCAACAGAGTGGATCCAGCGTGTGGAAGTTATTACCGGTGGTGCGTCGGCAGTTTATGGTGCAGATGCGGTGACAGGTGTGGTCAACTTCATTTTAAAAGACAGTATTGAAGGTCTTAAAGCCCGGGTACAATATGGTAAAGCCGATGATTCTGGTTACCATACCAACCTGTTTTCATTAAGTGGGGGCAGTGACTTCGCCGAAGGGCGGGGCAATGCAGCATTTAACTTAGAGTACTCATCGCAAAGTCAATTGGGTGCACGTGAGCGTAGTGTCTTTGCCACACCTACACGGCTGGTTAACAACCCCGCAGACGGCGATACGGTAGGTGAAGACGGCAACGTTATTAACGATGGTATCCCGGATCAAATCACTGTTCCTAATGCGGGTTTGTATCAAATAAACAACGCGGGATTGTTCTACCTGCCAGCTGCCGGAGGACCGGTATTCGGGGCGTTACAGCCTTATATCTTCAATGAAGATGGGTCTTTCCGTCAGCAAAACCTGGGTACTGATTACGGTGGTTTTGAGTGCTCTGATTGTGATTATCTGGATCTGGTGGGGCCGTCGTTGCTACAGCCTGAATTTGACCGCCTTTCTTTTAATACCCGTTTTAATTTTGAGCTGAACGATGATCATCAACTTTACCTGGATGCTAAATACAATAAGACCAAATCAGTGTCTTTCGGCCAGCCGTCATTTGATTTTGGTTCTGGGGCACTAAGCCCGGGTGGTTACCAGATTAAGCGGGATAACGCCTATGTTTCAAACGAACTGGGTCAGCTTATGGATGACAATGGCGTAGACTCCATTTTTATCAACCGCTTCAACTCAGATGCGGGCCTGCGTGGTGAGGATGTGGAGCGCGAAACGGTTCGTGCTGTGTTTGGTGTGAAAGGGATTATTGCCGATGAGTGGGAATATGACATTTACGGTAACCTGGGCAGAACAAAAGTAAATCAGATTAACAAGAACAACCTTGTGGAAGATCGTTTTAATGCATCAATTGATGCTGTTACCGATCCGGATACCGGGGAAATTGTTTGTCGGACTGCTGTTGATCCAGAAGCCGCTGCTAATGCAGTGACTTTCGCGCCCGCAGATTGTGTGCCTACCAGTATATTTGGTAACGGCGCGGTTAATTCAGAAGCTGCTGCGTTTTTCAATGTTGCTTCGAATACGGTGAACACCATCAACCAGGCGAATTTTGCCGCGATTGTGTCCAATTCTGCCGTAATCGAATTGCCCGCGGGGGGGCTAGGTGTGGCCGCCGGTTACGAGTATCGTCGCGAACGCAGTGAGTCTCAGCCTGATCAGTTGGCCGCAGCAGGCTTAACTTTCCTTAACGCCCTGCAGGAAGAAAAAGGGGAGTTTGATGTTAACGAGATATTCGCCGAGGTCAGCGCTCCATTGATCGGAGATGTCTTTTTAATCGAGGAATTCCGCCTGGATTTAGCTGCGCGCTGGGCAGATTACAGCACCATAGGCTCTGATGTTGCCTGGAAGGTTGGGTTCGACTGGAGTGTCAATGAAGAATTGAAAGTTCGTGGTACCGTTTCGCGGGCGGTTCGTGCACCCAATATCTCTGAGCTATTTGGTCCGCAGAACCAGAATTTCTTCAGTATCGACGATCCTTGCTCAATTGATGAAATCAATAATGGGCCCGATCCGGCGTTACGTAATGCAAACTGTTCTGCGCTTGGCGCTCCTGCAGAGTTTGACTCGATTACCGATGATGCGACTATTGAAGGCTTGTCAGGGGGTAACCCTGATCTGAAACCGGAAGAATCCGACAGTATCACCGCAGGTATCGTCTATTCTCCAGAGTACCTTGATGGTTTTACCGCCATCGTAGATTACTGGAATATCGACATTACCGATTCTATTAGCAGTGTCGGTGCCCAGGAGATTCTGGATAAATGTGTGGATAGTCCCGGAGGCGTGAACAATCAATTCTGTGGCCTGATAACACGTGACGCTAACTCATTTGAAATTACTAACATCCTTTCTGTAACCCAGAACGTCGCTGCGTTTGAGGCTGCAGGTATAGATTTTGAGTTCAATTATAAATTTGAAGCACTGGCTGGTGAATGGACCGCGAAGCTCATTGGCTCGAAGCTAATCAAGAACCGTTTCTTCCCGTTCCAAAGTGAACCTGATCAGGCCGACGATGAGCGGGGCGAATTAGGTCAGCCAGAATGGGCAGCGAACTTCAGTCTGTCTTATTTAATGGACGAGTGGCGTTTCGATTGGGAAACCCGTTTTATTGATCGCCAGTTAGTTATTGAACAGGATGTGTATGCGGTGAATCCCGATGAGCGTGACTTAATTTTCGCCGGTTCAACGTTTTACCATGATGCTAAAGTATAAACTATACCCTAAATGAGGATATCAGCTTTTATTTTGGTGTAGACAACCTGTTTGACAAGGTGCCACCTGCAAATCTATTTGCCAATACCAGTGGCAGTGGTCTTTACGACAGTATTGGTCGCCGCTTCTACGTAGGTACCAATCTGGCTTTTTAATAAATCCAAATAAAAAGCGCCGCTTTTGAGACTTCTCAAAGGCGGCTTTTTATATCTTCCAACGAACACGCTAAGATCGAGCTTGTAGGTTTTGGCTGTGGTTTGCTGATATTGTCTCGCGTAACGTACGGTTGTTACGCCACACAAGTGAATTGAGGTTTAGCGTTTGGGTGTAGGGAAAAGGTAATTTCACTACTGATTAAACTTTACAAGACCTTCTTTCAGTTAAGAGCTTTCTATAGCTAAAAGCGATATATATATAGGTTATGTAGAAAGTGTGTATAGCTAGGATCTCAGTAGTAGGTAAATGACGTTATTATACGACTATTCACCTTGCTTTGATAATATCGCTATATGTTTAATTGTTGTACAGACTGAGAGATTACAGTTTTAAACTGCATATCTATGCCGATCGATAGCTGAGCCTATATAAAATTTACATAGCTATTGTAACGCTTTTTTTACATAGTAAAAGTGATAAAAAGCAAATGGTTATCATTAATTTAACGTATTTCACATAAAAAAAATAAAATTGAGGGGAACTTTTTATTCAACTTATGATGTACTCAATTGACCGCATGCTAAGAATGTGGTTATTATCTAGTTAAGGCGCTAAGCCTGGTGAATAAAAAATCGCTTGAGCGATGATTATAAAAATAAGTTGTAAATTCGTGTCTAGGGAGACATACATGTTCATAAGTTCTAAAGTAGCCAAGTCTATTCGACTGGCTTTTGCAGTTGGTGCTGCTTCTTCTGCTATGCTTCTTTCCCCCCAAACGTTCGCCCAAGAAGATACTTCAGCTGATGAGCCTCAGTTAGAAAAAATTTCTGTAACCGGTTCGCGCATCAAACGTACTGATATGGAAGGCGCTTCTCCGGTAGTATCTATAACAGCCCAGGATATTAAGCTGGAAGGGGACTTCTCAGTAGCAGATGCTCTTCGTTCAAGCTCTTTAAACTCTTTTGGTTCATTTTCGGAACGTTCAGGTAGTTCTGCGCAGTCACAGGCAACAATCAACTTACGTGGCGCTGGTTCTTCTCGTACGTTAGTTTTGTTGAACGGCCGTCGCTTCCCAGGCTCTCCGACCTTGGGCGGTACTTCTGCAAACTTAAATGCTATACCTATGGCTGCAGTCGAACGTATCGACATAATGACTGAAGGTGCTTCAGCTGTATATGGTTCTGATGCGATGGCTGGTGTTGTTAACGTCATTCTTAAGAAAAACTTTGAAGGTCTGACGTTTAACATTGGTGCCGGTCAACGCGAAAACGATGAAGGTACTACCTCTGCGGAATTTTCTGTAGTTGGTGGTGTATCAAATGACAAAGGTAATGTGACTTTTGCATTTGACCATCAAAAACGGGACGGTATTGCTGATGCCGATCGTGTTTATACCAGTCCTCAAACAAATGATCTTGATGGCGATGGTATTATCCAGGCCTATTCAGAAACAATCGGTTGGTCGATTTACGGTGCCACGGCTGCTTCACCTGGTTACGCTACAGCGCAGGCGTCTCCCGTATGTGACGATCTAGTAGGTGAGTTTGGAGAAGATACTTTCCGTCGTTTCGCTGCAGATGACGACTGGGGTACTGAAGGCGCTGAATATTGTATGTATGCATTTTCGAATGTTTCATACAACACTGCTTCCTTTGACCGAAATACATTGTATGTAAACTCCGAGTATGAAATTACAAATGATATCCAGTGGTTTGGACAAGCCATGTTTGTTCAAAACTCTTCGTTTGGCCGGTATGCTCCTCCTGCTGCAGTTCTTTCAAATGTAGAACCAGATGGTTACTTCGGCGAAACTTACAATCCATATGAAGAAACATCACCAGCTGTTTATGTCCGTTGGGCCGATGTTGGTGTGCGGGACGGTAACGTTGATGACTATAACCAAGATTACACAACTGGTTTACGTGGCATCATGGATTGGAACAATGCTGAGTGGGAAGTTTACTATCACCACAATGCTGCGGACAATAAATCAATAGGCGAATACTACCTTTCGTATGGTGGTTTAGCTTATAACGAAACCAATGATATTCCATTACGTTCTGAACAAGGTATTGCTAATACCCGAATCACTACTACACAGAATTCAAGTTCCAAATTTGACCAATTCTATGGTGGTTTAGGGTTTGATTTGTTTGAATTTTCAGGCGGTATGGCTGCCCACTATTTCGGTGCTGAATACTTTGAACAAACTTATGCTGATATCTACGATGGACAATCAGAAGCCGGTCTTGTAGGTGGTTCTGCAGGGAACTCATCAGCCGGCGAGCGTGAAGTTACGGCATTCTTCTATGAAGGTGTTTTCCCAGTTATTGACCGGGTTGAATTGAACGTAGCTGTTCGATATGACGATTACTCAGACTTTGGTGATAACGTTGCCCCATCAGTTAAAGTTAGATGGGAAGCCATGGATAACCTTGTTCTTCGTGCTTCTTACTCTGAGTCCTTCAGAGCCCCAGGCTTGGATGTTTTAAATCAAAAAAGAACGTTCTCAGCTGAAAGCGCAATTGATTATGCGCAAGGTGCTACTGGTGAGCGTCAATACGATACCTACTTCACTGCTAACTCAGAGCTTGACGCTGAAGAATCTGATTATGTGAACCTTGGTATAGTCTATGACTTTAATGACAACTTGGGTGTGAAATTAGATTACTTCAACTTAAAGATTGACAATGTAATTCAATCTAAAACGTTGCAAAACTTGCTTCGTGAAGAGCAAGCTGGCTTAATCACCGCGGTAGATCCTGATACGGATACATCAGATGAAACCTTCTATATCAAGCGTGCAGCATCCGGTGCTTTGATTGAAGCTGGTACTAGCTATTACAATGGTATAGGGTTCGAAATTGAGGGTATCGACTTTACTATTAATGGTAATCTCGAAACTGAGTTTGGTAACTTCCGCTTTACCAATGTAAATAGCTTTGTACTGTCCTATGAAGAAGAAGTTGGCGGTAAAATTCAGGATACTGCTGGCTGGTCAGGCTCACCAGAGTTTAAGTCGGTTGCTACTCTGGCTTGGTCATTAGATAACCACTCAGTGTCATGGAATATGACTTACACTGATAGCACTTCTGAGTTCGAAAACCCAGGGGATGATGGGTATTATGTTCAGTCTGGAAAACTTGATAGCTGGTTGATTCATAATGCAACTTATACCTATTACATGGAAGAATATGGTTCGCTTTCTTTTGTAGTAAATAACCTTACAGATGAAGATCCTGTTCTAACTTCTTCAGGCGCTTGGGACAACCAGGACCTGTACAACAACTTTGGACGCGATTATCGAGTAAATTACGAAATCAGCTTCTAATAATTGTTACTTTTAAAGGCCGATTTTAATCGGCCTTTTTTTTGTTTTGAGCAAAGAAAAGATAAGCAAATAGGATATGCATGGGCAAACATTGGTCAGATTTTTGGCAGCAGGGACACTTAACTTCATTTGGATGCGACTTATCCGCTAACTACTACGGTCCTTTAAAAGAGCTTTGGTTGAATTTCTTTTCAGCTATAAAGTCGCAGAATATTCAGGTTTTGGACATCGGCTCAGGTAACGGGCCTTTAGCTAAATTAGCAACAGAAGCAAACTTTTTTCCTAAGGCGTTTCATTGTGTAGATGCGGCAATGATTGAGACTTCGCATTTAAATCATAGGAAAAATGTATTTTTTTACCCCAACACTCAAGCTGAAACGCTTCCTTTTGAAGATAACTCTATGGATGTGGTTGTATCTCAGTTTGGCATAGAGTATTCAGATATCCAGAAAGCTCTGCTGGAAATAAATCGTGTGTGTAAACCCAGAGCGATTGTAAAATTTGTCATCCACTCTACTCATTCGAGCATTGTAGAACCTAACTCTAAAATACTCGATAAAATCGAAGAAATTATGAATGAAGAAAATCTTTTCGGGCTCATAGAAGCATTAGTTAGAGCAAAATCCGATAATGATTTTGATATGCGATACACTGAAAAGATCAGGCTTGAACTAAATACTATATTAAGCAGGATTTCAGCCAGTAACCACGCGGGCCTGTACGGTTCGGGGTTGCCTGTACTCTTGAAAGCTATTTTTACTCGTGAAGGTGTGGTAGAGGTTAAGCTTAAAAAGATTGAAACATTTGCAAAAGAAATGGAAGCTCAGTTTCGCCGTTTGACAGAACTAAAGTTAGCCTCCAGAAACGAACTTCAGATCCAGGAAATTTCAAATAGACTGCAAGGGTTAGGTTTTTTAAGTAAAGATTATAGCATTGTAAAGCACAATAAAGAGGAAGTCTTAGGGTGGCACATTACCGCAGAAAAGACAGAAGATAGTGGCTAGTTTGGATATTTTTTACCCATAACGTGCTCCAAGTATAGACATCGCTTCTTAAAGCCTCTCTGTTAAGTTGTTAGAAAGAGATCGCCGGACTCTTAATTTTGTAAACACAGCTCACCCCTTTTTTAACAATTTTTGTTGTTATCCGTCAAAGCAAATTATTCACTTTTCATCTTATATAGATACCTGCCCTTTTTCTAATATCTATAATGTCTATGCAACTTGTCTCAATGTATTAACTGTTGACCGTACTTATTAATTGTGTCTATTATTTAAACAGGGCAAGCAGCTCTGTAATAAAAAGTCGTTTCAACGAATAACATATTGCACTTATGTACATCTAAGTGCCCAGGGAGACACACATGTTTAAAAGTAATTTGCTGGCGAAGTCAGTGAAGCTTGCGTGCGCCTATAGCGCAATCTCGGCTTCTCTGTTTGCAACGAATGTCGCTTATGCACAGGACGCTGAAACTAGCGCAGAAGAAGCTGTCGAAAAAATTCAGGTAACCGGTAGCCGGATTAGAAGTGCCAATGCGGTTTCTACCAGCCCTATCTCTACAGTAGGCGAAGTACAAATAGAGCAATTGCAACAACCGGAACTTGAGCAGATTTTGCGTTTGTTACCTAGTTCTCTTCCCGGTGATAACAGCAATGTTAACAACGGCACGGGTGGGGCGGCGTCGGTCAACCTTCGGGGCTTAGGTTCTAACCGTAACCTGGTACTGGTAAATGGTAAACGTCTGGTACCTTATAACCTGGCAGGTACGGTCGATACCTCAATTATTCCTACGGCTCTTATTAAGAACGTAGATATTGTTACCGGTGGTGCATCGGCGGTTTACGGCTCTGATGCTATTTCAGGCGCAGTAAATGTTATTTTGAAGAACGATTTTGAAGGGGTTGAGCTTGATATATCTCACTCGCGCACAGCCGAAGCCGACGCCCGAACAAAAAATATAGCGTTTACTGCCGGCGGAAACTTTGATAATGACCGTGGTAATGCAGTAGTTTCGGTTAGTTGGTTAAACCGGGATCCTCTGTTATTGGGCCAACGTCAATTGGGTAATTATGGTATCTCAACTGCTTCGGGTGCGAACCTGCAACAGTTTTTAGATGGTACACCACCTCTCGCTCCTACTCAGCCATTGTGTGGCCAGGATTCACCAAACACTGTTGCGCCAGGTGGCGGTAGCGGTACTACGATGCCAACCCGGGTTGGTGTAGTGGGGGTTCCGGCTGTAGGCGGACAGTTCCGTGATGACGATAGTCTGGTATTGGGGCCAGCGTGTAGCGCATTTAACTTCAACCCGTACAACTATTATCAAACCCCTTCAAAGCGTTATAGTGCCACTGCCATGGCGCATTACGATATCACTGAAGACCACCAAGTTTATACCACGGTTAACTATACCAATACCTCGGTATCCCAACAGGTAGCTCCTTCGGGTATTTTTGGTTCCACATTCTGGATCCCTATGAATAACCCTTATCTTTCTGATCAGGCCAGAGGGGTACTCATTGATGGTGCAAACGAAAATATGGACCTGCTGAACCAGGATGGTTTAGAAACATGGCGTGATACCAACGAAAACGGCGTAGTTGATGCAGAAGACTACTTGTTCATGTCGGCAAACCGTCGTACGCCAGAGCTAGGTGCGCGTTCAACCTCGTTTAGTACAGATCAGTTCCAAATTGTTCTAGGTATGAATGGTTTCCTCACCGATTCATGGGCTTACGATGTTTCTGTACAGCACGGTGAAACTAACCGTACGAACGTCTTCGGTGGTTACACCAACGTGGACAACATCGCTAATGCATTAGATGCGTCTAGTGTTGACCAGTGTAATAATGGAAGCTCTTCTTGTGTGCCTCTCAACATCTTTGGTGGATTTGGCACTATCACCAGCGAAATGGCTGGTTATGCTTCTGCCACCGCACTCTCCAGAACCGAATATCAGCAACGTGTGGTAACAGGGTCTATCGATGGGCCATTCGAGGCAATCGTCTCTCCATTTGCCGATACGCCGCTATCTATGAGCTTTGGTTACGAGTACCGGGAAGAAGAAGCGGTATTTAGCCCTGACGAATGTCTGAAACTGGCACCTACCAGTTGTTTGGGTGGTGCCGGTGGTAACTCACTGCCTGTAGCAGGTGGCTTCAAGGTTAACGAAGTCTTTACCGAAGGTAAGTTAGCGTTAGTAGAAGGTGTCGCTCTGGCTGATGTTTTAGAACTTGAGTTTGGTTATCGCCACGCCAACTTTGATACCGTTGGTGCGGTAGGTAGCTGGAAGCTTGGTTTAGCCTGGCGCCCGAACGATGAATTATTGCTACGCGTAATGAATCAGAAAGCAACCCGGGCACCAAATGTAGGCGAGCTATTTGCTCCACTGGTATCTGGACTTGAAAATGCTGTTGGCGATCCTTGCTCAGTAGCAAATGCCGGAAATATTGATGATACTTTGCGTGAGCGCTGTCTTGCAACAGGCATGAGTGAAGCTCAGGTAGGTAGTGTCGATGATATTGTATCAGGACAAATAAATGTTCTGGCAGGCTCTAACCCTGCTTCTTTACCCGATGAGGAAACAGCCAAAACATTCACAGCTGGTTTGGTCTGGACACCGGAGCTGGGCTTTGCTGATAGTGCTTCATTGTCTATCGACTACTACGATATTGATATAGATGGTTATATTGGTGAAAATACACCACAGGAAATATTAGATGGCTGCTATATCCTGGGTAATACTAGTCAGTGTGATCAGATTGATCGTATTGGGGGTGGTCTGACTATTTCTGGTTCGGGCGTACAGGCTTATACGACAAACCTTGCCTGGTTGAGAACCAGTGGTATTGAAGCCAGCTTCAATCTTGGTTTTGATATGGGTGACGCCGGCTTCTTAAGTTTTGACGGAAGCATGAACCATTATTTGGAAGTAGAGCAGCTCAGCTCACCTGTATCAGAAGTTATCGACTGTAACGGTTACTATGGTACCAACTGTGATCCTCAACACGAGTTTAAAGCAAATACTCGTGCTACCTGGAGCTATGATGAGTACTCGCTTTCATTATTGTGGAGATACATCGGAAGTATCGAAAGGGAAGAGGCTCAAAAAGCAACTACCTTTGAACAATTTCAGGAAATTGGCTCTTACAGCTACTTCAATTTATTCGCAGGCTACAACCTGAACGACTACACTAAGCTGAGTTTTGGCGTAGACAATTTGTTCGATAAACAACCACCAGTGGTTGGTGGGGAAGCGGCATCTACATCTTATAACACCGGTAATACTTTACCGGCGCACTATGATGTTCTGGGCCGCACTTATCGGTTTACTGTAAACTTGCGCTTTTAATCAATAGGGCCTGACCCATCCCTAGTGGGTCAGGCTGCTTCTTCTACACCCCCGAATTTTCTTTAACCAATTAACATCGCGCAATATACAAGCTCTGACTTTCTGTTTATCTATATGACTTACTGCCAAACGATGTTGGCAGATGCAATGGTCGGGCTGGTCTCGGTTGGATAACCTTCACGGTTAACATTATAAAGACCGCATCTCAATTCAAAACACACAGTTTCTGGTTCTTAAAGTAATCGTTTCGTTTTCTTTGATTTTAGAAAAATTTTACTTCCTGACGGCTATAAATAAGGAATATGTAAGGTTGCTGCTGGTAATGGCGTGAATCAACGTCAATTTTTAAAAGCAGCTTAATATCTTCTGGCAGCTCATATATCAGCAGTTTAATCGTCACTTACATAACTTAAAGCAGGTTGGTGGCATCAGTGTAATATTATTCCAAAATAGCTCGG